>Ga0209737_10001109_pt1 | contig 19821 bp, 12 predicted proteins | sample TergutCu122P3_FD_187284 | JGI IMG/M metagenome (GOLD analysis project Ga0209737, IMG submission 187284) | Cubitermes ugandensis P3 segment gut microbial communities from Kakamega Forest, Kenya - Cu122 P3 (SPAdes) (version 2) | ecosystem: Host-associated > Arthropoda: Insects > Digestive system...
GGGAAAATCCAATTTAAGTCCCTCGCGAAAACTTAAATAGCCGGTTTGAAACAAAAAACTTTCAGGTCTTGCCTTTTCGATTTCCGTTGAATGGTATAGAAAATTATCCGAAACAGGGAAATTGCGAAACTGTTCAACCGTTAATCTGTTCGTTTTTAGATATTCTGTAAACATTGAGGATGTTCCGCTTTCCATCCAGAAATTGGCAAATATTTGACTGAAAAAGAAGTGTAAGGTAGAAAAGGGATTGTATAAACGATTTTTACCACCCACATCGAAACAAAATCCATTGTAATAGTTTTTCATTTTTTCGAGTAATTCGTCGGTCGATATTCCAAACTTTCCGGCAGTTGCATCAAGATAATCGGGAAAATATTGAACAATTTCGTCTTCGGTTAGTCCGCAAATTTTTCCGTATTCTTCCAATGGGGAAATATCAACAAGATTGTTCAAAGTGGAAAAAACGCCCATTTTTGTGAACTTGCATATTCCGGTGATGAAGATAAATCGAATATAATCTTCGTTGGCTTTGATTTGCGAGTAATAGACTCTCAACAGTGCGCGAACTTTTTTTGCCATATCGGGGTCATTGACAAAATCAGTATAGGGCTTATCGTACTCGTCGAGTAGAAAAACGACTTTTTTATTGTGCTTTTGTGAAGTTTGAATGATTAATTTGGCTAAAACATCTCCGGCAGAAGCAGTTTTTTTGATTTCAATGCCTAATATCTTTGCAGCCAATAGAGTTTTTTCCTTAATTGACTCTTCAATGGATTTAATACTTCCATGTGTGGATATACCGCCCATGGTAAGCCGGATAACCGGACTTGGTTCAAAATCAGGTCTATTCAAAAACTCTTCGGCGTACAGCCCCATGAAAAGTTCTTTTTTCCCTGAAAACAACGCATCGAAAGTAGAACAGGTGAGCGTTTTACCAAATCTGCGCGGACGGGCAAGAAAATAAACCTTGCCCAAATCAATCAGGCGAACAAGATATTCTGTCTTGTCAACGTATAAATATCCCTCTTTGCGAATCTCCTCGAAATTCTGCAAGCCCGCTGGCAATTTTAATCTCTTGTTTTCCATGCTGTGAAATTTTTTGATTGATGATGCAAAATTACATTTTTTCTGCATTAATTTGCATTCCTTTTGTAATTTTGTGTTTTTTATGGATTTTTTATTTTCAAAATACTGCTGATGCAAAAAAAATTACATCACACCTACCCTCTTTTCAATATTTCTTGTATATATTGTATACGTCTAAATTTAAAAAAATGACAAAAATGAGTCCACTCCGAAAAGTTTTTTACCACAAAGAACACAAAGCATACACAAAGGTCACAAAGAAATTATCCTGTATTACAATATTTTGTGTTCTTTGTGAAATCCCTTTGCGACCTTTGTGGTAAAAGATTTTGACTTTTCGGAGTGGACTCAATATTAATTTCAAAATTTTCAAGATGAAAACTCCGAATTTCAATCAATCTCTATTTACCACACTCATTTTTTCACTTTTTTTCACGGCTTGCATCAAGTTGGATACTGATTTAAAAACAAAATTGGATATCCATACCCTCACCATTCCGCCCAAGTTGGCGGTTTCGGCGACGCTTGACGGGGAAAGCGGGCATTTCAGTATTTTTCTTTCCGAAGGCAGGGCGCTTGCCGGCTATGTGTCTTACGCGAATGAAATCATCATCCGCGACGGCGAAATTCGTCTGTTTGAAGACGATAAACTCATAATGTCAGAACCCGGGCCTATAGACATGTCCTATATCGCTCCCAACCTTCAGGATGAAAACGGGAATCCGATAGAGCCACATTTTTGGTACCGTTTCGAAAAATACGGCATTTCTACCCGTCCCGGAAGCGTTTATCGCCTGGAGGTGGAAGTTGACGGATACGAAACGGTCACTTCCAGTATGACGATGCCCGCAGCGCCTGTTGTTGCGGCAAGCATGGATACTACTGTAATGGTTATCAAGAACTGGACACGTTCGCAAGATACAGGTGGTGGTGTATCATCTTTTGACAACAGACATTACTATTTATCTGACGAGGTTTGGGAAGGTGGCTTTTGGCCCTTATCAGTTCATCTGACCGCTCCAGAACCCAACGCACAAAATTATTTCGCGTTGAATTTATTTGGGGTCCAAAGTTCGGTAAATGATAATTCCGGCAATGTAAAAGATGCAGAACGTCCTTTGAGTCTTGGGGTTTCCGACATCTCGGTACTTGAGGGCAATCCCGATTTGGAGGCTCAAACCGGAGGATTATTGGATACGGATTATGCAGATTTTTACTTGTTTGGGTATCTTCCTTTTCTGATGAACGATAATACCTTTTCGGGAAAAACCGCTTCATTTACTTTTCACTCATGGGCTGAAGTAACCTGTACACGAAAATTAAACATTAATCCTAATCCTAATGTTCCAGGACCGGGACCTGACCAGTATGAACTGGTTTATGTGAAACGTAGCATCAATTTACGTGTCAAGCATTTACCGGAGTCTACATTCAAGTATTACCGCAGCCAGGCGCTGCAACGCCAAAGAGTTGGTTTTTTTACTGAACCCGTAAACGTCACGGGCAACATAAAGAACGGGTACGGTTATTTTTCGGTATACAATTCCGTGAGTATTAATCTTTTAGAGTATGAACTTGGAACTTGGGTGTATAGACCGAATCGATGACCAACTGTGTTGCATCAGATAATTTTTGAATGTGTTATCTGCCTCACCGTATCATCAATAGCCATCCCAACGCAAACTGCATCAGGATAAGGGCTTGCGTAGTTTCTATCAATGATTTGCTGTAATGCTTCTTCGGCTTTTTTCTCTGGATTTTGTCCAGCGAAGGCTACCTTGAGTTCAATCACCCAGGTATGTCCCTGATGCGACAGCAACAAATCGGAACGTCCTGCAATAGTGTGTACTTCGGCAAAAGTAACCACGCCGCATCCACGCAAAAATGCAATCAAAACAGAACGGTACAGCCATTCCTGAATCGAGATTTTTTTGACTGACAGTTCAATGGCCTGCTTTGCTGCGCCCGAAAAATCATCGTAGGGAATACATGTAAGCACACGATTGACTACATCAACAAATTTTTCTACATCCTTTGTTACGATGGCAGCAAGCATGGCGCTTTGAAAATAGTTGTATGCGTTTTCAGTGACCACATTTTGTGTCAGCAATTTCGACATAGAGTTGAGTACTTCGGTGTTGGGATAATCCAATGAAAGTGGGCTGCCGGAAACACCTTCGCGCAAAGTCAAATAGCCGCACTGATACAAAAAGCCTTCGGGTGAAGTAGTATCTACATCGCCCGGACTTTTGGCAAAATCGTTTGAAATCGGAAAATTACGAAACTGTTCGACAGTTAAATTCCTGTGTTTCAAATAATCGGCAATCATCTTTGACCTGCCGGTGTCAATCCAGTAATTAAAAAATTCTTTTTCCTGAAAGAAAGATAAAGTAGAAAATGGATTGTAAAGTTTTGCCCTTATTTCCCGGTCGAATGTAAAACCATTGTAATAATATCGCATTTTTTCGATTAATTCGCTGGTTGTAATTTTCATTTCTTTCGCTGTTTCATCAAGATAATCAGGAAAATATTGGTGGATTTCCTCTTCAGTATATCCGCACATTTCTGCATAGGCAGGCATCAATGAAATGTCGGTAGTGTTATTCAAAACAGAAAACACGCCGAATCGAGCGAATTTTGATATGCCGGTAATGAATACAAAACGAATGTATTTTTCGTTGGCCTTGATTTGTACGTAGTAGTTTCTCAACACATCGCGAACGTCTTTTGCCATTTTGGAGTTGTCGACAAATTCGACGTATGGCGAATCGTATTCATCAACCAGAATGACCACTTTTTGCTGGTATTTTTTGTATGTATTGACTATCAAATCGTCAAACAGACTTCCGGGATAATTGCTATCCGATAACGAAACATCAAGATGTGTTGCAATATCTTTAACCTGTTTTGCAATAGTGTTTTCAACTCCATCTAATCCGCGATTTGTGATTACCTTGCTCATATCTAACCAAATAATCGGACTTGGCTCGAAATCAGGTCTATTCAGAAATTCTTCGGCATACAGCCCATTAAACAATTCCTTTTTGCCCGAAAACAACGCATCAAAAGTAGATACGGTAAGCGATTTTCCGAATCTTCGCGGACGAGCGAGAAAGTATATTTTACCGGTATTTATCAATTCGACAAGATACTTGGTTTTGTCTACATAAACATAACCATCTTTCCGGATTTCTTCAAATGTTTGAATCCCCGCAGGCAATTTCAATTTCTTTTTTTCCATTTCATTGATGATTTTTTTGTTGGTGATGCAAAATTACAAATTTTCTACATTCATCTGTTAGTTTTTACTAAATATTTCGTATCTTTGCGGCCAGAAAGTAGTAATTTAATCATTATATAAATTTTATTATCAATGTCAAACAAGTATGTTTATTTTTTTGGTGGCGAAAACACCGATGGTAACGGCTCGATGAAACCGCTGTTGGGTGGTAAGGGAGCCAACCTCGCCGAAATGGCAAGAATTGGACTGCCCGTCCCGGCCGGTTTTACCATAACCACCGAAGTGTGCACCTATTTTTACGCGAACGGCAACCAGTATCCGCCGGAACTCAAAGCGCAAGTCGATGAAGCAATGGCAGGCATCGAAAAAGTGATGGGTAAAAAGTTGGGCGATACCGAAGGGCTGCCGTTGTTAGTTTCATGCCGGTCGGGCGCACGCGACTCCATGCCGGGTATGATGGACACCGTTCTTAACATCGGTCTGAACGACAAGACCGTAGAAGTGCTTGCCAAAAAATCGGGCGACGAACGTTTCGCATGGGACTGCTATCGCCGGTTCGTACAAATGTACGGTGATGTTGTTCTTGATATGAAGCCAAAATGCAAGACCGACCACGACCCGTTCGAGGAACTCCTCGACGAGAAAAAGAAAAAAGTTGGCGTTAAAGAAGACGCCGAGTTAAAACCGGAACACCTCAAAGAACTCGTTACTGAGTTCAAAGCCGCCGTCAAAAAGCAAACCGGTCTGGATTTCCCCGATGATCCGATGGAACAGGTTTGGGGCGGAATCGGCGCCGTATTTGGTTCATGGATGAACGACCGTGCGATTGTTTATCGCCGGATGAACGGTATCCCGCACGATTGGGGAACTGCCGTGAACGTTCAGGCAATGGTCTTTGGTAACATGGGCGATGCCTGCGCTACCGGTGTAGCCCTTACCAGAAATGGCGCTACCGGCGAAAGAGGAATCACGGGCGACTACCTCATCAATGCTCAAGGTGAAGATGTGGTTGCCGGTATCCGAATGCCCAAGAGGATCGAAGAGTCACTTGGTATAGATATGCCGAAGTGCTGGGAAGAGTTCTCAAATGTTGCCATGAGACTCGAAAAACACTACAAGGACATTCAGGATATTGAGTTCACGATTGAGAACCAGAAACTATGGATGCTCCAGACTCGTAATGCCAAACGGACAGGCTTTGCGCACGTTCGTGCAGCCGTGGATATGGTCAACGAAGGACTTATCACCCCTGAAATGGCCATTACCCGAATTCCGGCCAACGACCTCACACAACTCCTGCAACCCGTCTTCAGTGGCGCCGGTTTGAAAGGCAAAGCGTCGCTTGCGAAGGGGATCAATGCTGGGCCTGGCGCTGCTACCGGTCAGATTTATTTCCAGCCTGACGAAGCCGAAGCGGCCTGGCAAAAAGACAACAACGCCAAAATCATTTTGGTTCGCCGTGAGACAACACCGGAAGACCTTCGTGGAATGAAAGTCGCTGCCGGTATTCTGACTTCCTCCGGTGGCGCTGCCTCTCACGCTGCTTTGGTCAGCCGTCAGATGGGAAAAGCCTGCGTTTGCGGCTGTGACGCCATCACGATTGACTACAAAGCCGAAACGATGACGGTCGGTGGAAAAACCTATAAAAAAGGAGAGTGGATTTCTGTCGATGGTTTCAGTGGCAACGTCTATGAAGGACAAGTTTCGACAGCGCCATCAGAAGTGTTGCAGGTTCTTTTCTCAAAGACACTCAATCCAAAAGATGCGCCGGTCTTCCAGTGCTTCCACCAGTTGATGAGTTGGTCGGATCGCTATCGCAAATTAGGCGTCCGTGCAAATGCCGACAATCCAAAAGAGGCTGAACAAGCCATCGCTCTCGGTGCACAGGGAATCGGTTTGACCCGTACAGAACACATGTTCTTCGACCATATTGACGATTTCCGTGCAATGATTCTTGCCGACAATGTTGAGGATCGCAAGAAAGCGCTTGAACCGCTATTGGAATATCAGCGCAACGACTTTGAAGGTATCTTCCGTGCAATGAACGGACGTCCGGTAACAGTACGCCTGTTAGATCCACCGCTTCACGAATTTGTACCGCATGAAGCAAAGGACCAGGAAGCACTTGCCAAAAAACTCGGCATCCCGAAGGAAAAAGTTGCCCAACGCGTTCGCGAATTGGCAGAATTTAACCCGATGCTCGGACACCGCGGTTGCCGCTTGGGCATCGTATATCCCGAAATTACCAGAATGCAGGCAACGGCTATTTGCCAGGCGGCAGTCAACGTAATGAGGGATGGTATCGATTGTCATCCCGAAATCATGGTTCCGCTTGCCGGTGGCTCCGCTGAATTTAAACATCAGGAGGGAGTAATTCGCGAAGCAGCCAAAAAGGTTTTCGAGGAAACAGGTATCACGCCCGATTACATGGTAGGAACGATGATCGAACTCCCGCGCGCCTGCATCACAGCCGACAAGATTGCCGAGAATGCCGAATTTTTCAGTTTTGGCACCAATGACTTGACACAAACAGCAATGGGTATAAGCCGTGATGACTATGGTACATATATTAATGAATACCAGGAATTGGATATCTTTCCGGCTGACCCGTTCCAGAAATTGGATCAGGAAGGAGTTGGCGAACTGATGCAAATTGCCATTGCAAAGGGCAAAAAGACCCGTCCTGATATCAAGTTGGGTATTTGCGGCGAGCATGGCGGCGAACCTTCATCGGTGAAGTTCTGTCACAAGGTTGGCCTGAATTACGTGAGTTGTTCTCCGTTGCGTTTGCCGGTTGCCCGTTTGGCAGCTGCGCAGGCGGCTATCGAAGGTAAATAATGAGAATTGAATATTGTATTGAGGCTGTCTAAGCAATTAGGCAGCCTTTTTTGTTTTTTGACATGTTGGTTTTCGCGAAAAAATTTGTATCGGATTTTACTTTCAGGGTTTTTTGCGTGTTTATGAAATTAATACTAACTTTGCAGAGATTTTTAAAAATGAATAACCAGAGTCTATGCACCCGTAGCTCAGCGGATTAGAGCATCTGTCTTCGGAACAGAGGGCCGGCGGTTCGAATCCGTCCGGGTGTACCCAGGAGAGCAGGTCACCGCCGCGGCTTAGCGAATCAGTCTCATGAGTGTAGTCCCTTCTCAAACTTCATCAAGATTTCAATCATCGCTCTTCTGTTTTTGTAGAGCATACGGTATTGGTCGATCATTTCCTTTACAACTGCCCGTCCTCCTTCAATTTTATGTAAATCTCTATAGAATCATAGTTATGGTTAATGTCCTCATAATCAAAATCAAGCCCATCCAGTGCGTTTCGCAATATTTGCGTGTAGTTGTTCGTGTCTTTTAAGATGGTTAGTTTTTTAATTAATTGGATGCAATAATATTAATTTTTGCCAGATAGTCGAATTGGTTGATAAAAAAAGTTGTATTTTTGCAACATAAATGAACTGATATTTGCGATTTGATTCTTTTTTTACCTGAACATGTCTGAATCCGAATTATTAAAACGTATTGCCGAATTAGAGGCGCAAAACTTTGCATTGGCTGCCGACAATAAACGATTGCGAGCGGCTTTGGAACTGCCTTTATTCAATTTTGATTCGGAAAGGACAACAGACAAACCGCATGAATACAATGAAAAAGAAACTGCCGAAATACCACCAACTGCCTTATCTATAAATAAATACAGTCATCCCGATGAAAAAATTGAACTGTTTATGTCGCTGTTTCGCGGGCGAACAGATGTTTATGCCCAACGCTGTTTCAGCAAGAAATACAAAAGCAGTTATTATGTTCCGGCTTGCAAAAACGAGTGGATAAGAGGACTTTGCGATAAAGGACGCATAAAATGTAAAAATTGCGATAAACGTGAATTTTTGCCATTAACCAAAGACGTTATTGACAGTCATTTGCGTAATCAGGTTGAAAATGGAACCGGTGTTGTGGGTGTTTATCCGCTTTTGCCTGACGAAACCTGTTTGTTCCTTGCTATTGATTTTGATGAAGAAAACTGGGAAAAAGATATTGCCATATTCCGTTCTGTATGTGAGGAATTGAGGGTTCCTTCCGCTATAGAGCGTTCCCGTTCGGGGAATGGCGCTCATGCCTGGCTGTTTTTTGATGAACCGGTTCCGGCAATATCTGCGCGAAAACTGGGTGATTCGCTTTTGACGAAAGCCATGTCGCACAGACACGAAATTAAATTTACGTCTTATGACCGGATGTTTCCCAATCAGGATTTTATGCCTAAAGGCGGATTCGGAAACCTTATCGCTTTACCGCTGCAAGGATGGGCGCGAAAAAGCGGAAACAGTGAGTTTATTGATGAAAAATTTCAGCCGTATCCCGACCAGTGGGCATATTTGGCTTCTATCAGGAAAATTTCTTCGGAAGAAATGAATAGATGGATTACCGGGCTGTCTTGTTTGGGTGAACTTGGTACTACTGAAACAGAGGATGATGCTTTGCCAAAACCATGGGAACGCAAAAAGCCGGAAGCCAAACTTATAAACAGAGATTTTCCTGAAACATTGGTGATTGTTGAAGCCAATAGATTGTACATTCCAAAAACCGGAATCAGCCAACGGGCGCTAAATCGCATCAAACGGCTTGCAGCATTCTCAAATCCGCAGTTTTACAGGACACAAAAGATGCGGATGTCTACGTATGGCATTCCACGAATTATTTATTCTTTGGACGAAACGGCTGAATATATGGGTATTCCGCGAGGTTGCTATTCGTCTTTGGTTCAGTTGCTCGATGATTTAAAGGTGAGTTATATATTTGATGATAAGCGAAATAAAGGAACGCAGATTGATGTTGGTTTTAAAGGTACGCTTCGTGAGGAACAGCAATTGGCGGCAGAGGCTTTACTCCAACATGAAAACGGCGTCCTTTCTGTTCCGACCGCTTTCGGGAAAACCGTTATCGGCGCTTCACTCATCTCAAAACTAAAATGCAACACATTGATACTGGTGCATCTGAATACATTGTTCGACCAATGGAAAAAATCATTGGAACAATTTCTCGAAATTCAATTCCGCATCGGGCAGATAGGTTCAGGAAAAAACACTGCGTCCGGGATAATAGACATTGCTCTTGTACAGAGCCTGATTCGAGAGAATGAAGTAGACGATATCCTGAAAAATTACGGTATGGTCATTGTTGACGAGTGCCATCATGTTCCTTCTGTCAATTACGAAAAGGTTCTGGCTTCTGTTAATGCCCGCTATGTTTATGGTTTAACAGCCACGCCCGTTCGTCAGGACGGGCAGCATCCTGTTACCTTCATGCAATGTGGCGCAATACGTTATTCGGTTGATGCAAAGTCACAGGCAAACAAACGTAATTTTGAACATTATATCATTCCCTGTTTTACAGGATTAAAAAAACCTTTCACACAAAACGAAGCCGACTGGCACATTACCAAAATTTATACCGCAATTATTGAAGACGAGTTTCGTAATCAGCAGATTGTTACCGATGTGCTTGAAGCCGTGAAAAACAACCGGACGCCTGTTGTTTTGGTGCAACGCAGAGAACATGTAATGCGATTATCTGAAATGATTAAAAATCAGACGGATGCGCACATTATTACACTCACAGGCGCCGATTCTGCAAAACTGAAAACCAAGATGACAGAATCTTTAGCGAACATTTCGCATGAAGAACGGCTTATTATCATTGCTACAGGGAAATACGCGGGCGAAGGTTTTGATTATCCGCGTTTGGATACTCTGTTTCTGGCATCGCCGGTTGCATGGAAAGGAACTTTGGCGCAATATGCAGGACGGCTACACAGGGAATATCCCGGAAAAGAGAATGTGATGATTTATGATTATGTAGACGTCCACATTCCAGTGATGGAGCGGATGTATAACAAGCGTCTTTCCTGTTATGCGCAAATAGGTTACAAAGTTTTATCGTCACATCATCAGCCGGATAAAATCAGCATGATTTATGATACAAACAGTTTTATCCCCGTCTTGAAAAACGATTTTGCCGAAGCGAAAAAGGAAATTTTGATAGTAAGTCCTTTTCTGCGAAGAAAACGAATAGATACCGTGCTTGAATGGTTAGAAATGACGTTGCAGTCAAGCGTTTCCATCACAGTTATTACCCGTCCGGCTGATTCATACAGAGAATTGGAACGGATAAAGGGATGCATCGAACATCTGCGCAAAACGGTTACAGTGCACACTAAACCCAATATTCATCAAAAGTTTATCCTGATTGACCATCGCCTGGTGTGGTACGGGAGCGTCAACCTGTTGAGTTTTGGAAGCGCTGAAGAAAGCATCATGCGGCTTGAATCACGGGAACTGGCGGGGGAGTTGGAAGCGGGGATAATGCGTTGATTAATTCACAGAAAATAGAGAGCGTTAAGGATGTCTGAATTTTCTGTGTTCAGGGCTTACTGTCCTCTATTTGGTCTAATTCTTTTTGGCAAAATTTAGCTAAATCTGCAAAAAAATTCTTCTTCAACGCAAAACTGATCCTCTGCAGCTGTTCAGTATCAATTGATGGTCTGGCAAGTATTTTATATACGTTGGTACGACAGCAATCTATCTTTCCTGCCAGCCATACTTTTGATTTACGATCCCTTTTTAGCTTGACCCTTATCAAATTTCCAATATGAATTTCATCTTTAGACATAACGTAAAAATATTGAACTTTTTTAGAATAATATTGTTCTACGTTATAAATACAACTAAAAATGAAAAGAGGGTAGGTCTAAATGAAAATTTTTTTATTTATTCTTCTGCCGGCATCATGGTGTAAAGAATAGCTTCGAGTTGCCGTACCATCTGACGTTTATTCCTGTTTGGATAAAATACGTAACCGTGTGCGGTAACCAACTGACCACGGTTGATGTCCACAATGGTATGACTGACATAAGGTCCGCCCATGTAACCGTTCTCCATTTGCCAAAGCCCATTCATCTGAACACTGTAAACGCCGTTTTTTTCAAATCTTTTTACTGCAGGCGGTACCAGCGGTTCATCGGCCATATAGGAACCGGCGACAGAACCGGGTATATTCTTTCTGGTCATGGCATTCATCTTGAAAATCAGGCTGTCAGTCTCTAATTGAGTTTTACGTACATACGGCTCTTTCCACATCAGTACGCCCCATTGTCTTTCGCCTTCCTTGCGATCAATCCACACGAAATCATCCAATTCCTTATCCATCTTATAGGGTTTGGGTATGATAATATCCACCTGAAATTTTTCGCGCAATTTCCCAGTAATCTTCTTTTCTTCACTTCTCTTGTAATCCTCAATAATGGCGTCTCTGTCTTTCATTAAAAATTGAGTGATGATATGATCTTTGTACCTGTACATACATGCAATCACCGAATCGGCAGAAGGAGATTCGATATTGAATATCAACTGGTTACGTGCATACAAATCAGATTTTGGGATTAACCTTGTTCTTTTGAGTTCAGGATCAATATTGACAAGCAGTAAGTTGCGGTATTTTTTTGATAAACTGTTAAATTCAACATGATGTGACAGGGAAAACATTGGTTCGGGCGCCGGCAAACCCCATACCTCCTCCGTAAGATATTTGCGGATAGAATCGCCGCAAGCCCCTTCCCAGAGGTTATCCCTCATTACAATCAGCACATCTCCAACGATGCCCTGCGAATAGGGCAATGAACCGGAACTCATGGTACACGACGAAATGCAGCTCCCAACCAATAAACAAATAAGTGAATACGATAACTTTTTTGATTCCATGACTTTAAGATTTTAGATTTTGCATATTGTAATAATATTATGGCACAAAGGTACAAAAAAAAATGAGTCCTCCAAAAAAATTATTCAATTCTCTTTATTTTCGCTCCGATGCTGTTCAGGCGTGTATCAATATTTTCGTAACCCCGGTCGATTTGTTCTATGTTATAGATCACGCTGGTGCCTTCAGCGCTCAAAGCAGCTATGAGTAAAGCCACGCCTGCGCGAATGTCGGGTGATGTCATCACCGTACTTTTCAGGCGTTGCATGTTGCCCAGTCCGATGACAGTAGCGCGGTGCGGGTCGCAAAGGATGATACGCGCACCCATGTCGATCAGTTTGTCGACAAAGAACAGTCGGCTTTCGAACATTTTCTGGTGGATCAGCACACTCCCCGTTGCCTGTATGGACGTTACTAAAAAAACGCTCAACAGGTCGGGTGTTAGTCCCGGCCAAATGGCGTCGGCGATGGTCATGATGGAACCGTCAATAAAAGTTTCGATCCTGTATTCATGATGCTGCGGAATATAAATATCGTCGCCACGGCGTTCCATGCATATACCCAACCGTTCGAACGAACGTGGAATGATACCAAGATGTTCGTAACCCACATTGTGGATGGTGATTTCCGAACCTGTCATGGCAGCCATTCCGATAAAACTTCCTATTTCAATCATGTCGGGCAACAGGGTGTGCTCACAACCGCCCAGTTCGTCCACACCTTCGATGGTAAGCAGATTGGAGCCAATGCCTCTGATTTTTGCTCCCATGCGGTTCAGCATCCTGCAAAGTTGCTGTACGTAGGGTTCACAGGCTGCATTGAAAATAGTAGTAACGCCTTTTGCCATCACAGCAGCCATCAGGATATTCCCTGTTCCGGTTACCGAAGCTTCGTCGAGCAGAATGTAACTGCCGGTGAGTTGTTTTGCTTCCACCTGATAGCATTCTTTCACATCATCGTAAGAGAAACGGGCGCCTAATTTTTCAAATCCGCAGAAATGCGTATCCAGGCGTCGCCGTCCGATTTTGTCGCCTCCGGGACGTGATAGCACGCCTTTGCCGAAACGCGCCAGTAACGGCCCTATCAGCAGTATCGAACCGCGCAATGCAACTGATTTTTTCTGTATTTTTGGATCGTTGAGCGCTTCAATATATATATCTTTTGCACATAACTCAAATCCATTGGCCGATAGTTGGGTGACAGTTACACCCAGATCGCGAAGTAAATCCATCAGCACATGCACATCCCTGATACCGGGAATATTACGAATTACTACTTTTTCTTCAGTCAGCAGAGAAGCGCATATTACCTGCAACGCTTCGTTTTTAGCGCCCTGTGGATGAAGATCACCGATCATGCGCTGCCCTCCTTTGATTTCGAAGGTAGCCATATTTTTATGGCTGATACTTTTTAAACTTTTTCCTGTTTTTTAAATGTTTTCCCTGAGGAACAAAGTAAGTTTCCTTAGCAACAGGCTGCTCTGCAAATTGCACCAACTCCGGATTCAGAACGATTTTTCCGTCGGAAATGTCCCAAATATCCTGTATAATCTGTTCGTTATTAATTTCGCTTCGGTTCCATGCTACGTAGGACTTCCTCATCTGTTTGGCCAACAATTGGATGAGTGTATCCCTCTGTGGACAATCCTGTAATTTTCCGGCTTCTCGGATCATGTCCACCAATATTTTTCCATAATGTTTCTGTCGGATGTGTGATTGCGGATAAGTAACTGTGTTGGGTCTTTCAACCATTTCGCCGCGGGATGGAGGAGGATAAGGCGCATCAATATCCAATTTAAAATCAGAGATAATGAACAAATGATCCCAAAGTTTGTGTTTGAAATCAGGCACTTCCCGCAGGTGGGGCATCAGGTTTCCCATCACGCCAATGATGGTTTGCGCAGCTATGTTTCGTTGCTCGCGATCTTTGATCTGAATGGCATGCTGTACCATCAAATGTACATGACGGCCATATTCAGGAAGGATCATTTTCTTTTGTAAGGTGTTATATTCCATTTTGAAAAATTTTCCGACAAAAGTAAATGAAATATTCATAACTTTGTAAAAATCAACAAAATTTTTGGCTTATAACGTCCACATTAATTCATACTTCCTGTGAGTGGTAACTCCATTACTGTTTATCCTCAAAACTTCCTTTCTGTTTTTTGATTTTTTTAAACTGACATGTATCCAGTCAGGATATTTATCTGTGCCACATTCCCAAATCAGCTGGTCGAAAACGCCAAAATTAAAAATGGTGTCAAACAGCGCTTTATTTTTCGTCTTGTCCATGTCTCTGATGTCGGCCGCCTCACCCAGCAAATGTTGAGAATTTTCAGAAACTTTGTACCCATCCTTTTTCATAGCCTCATTCAGCGCCGGTGACCGGAAGCCATTATTGACGATAATTGGTTTACCGTATTGGGTACGTACTGGCTGCAAACAGTTAACACACAGATTTTTTAAGTTCTTAATATGTGTTGCCGACGGCGTATTGTCAATATTATATTTGTCAGCTGTTGCAGATTTGACAAATTCAGACAATTTGAAATTTTCAGTTAATTGCATCTCTTTCATTTTACTTTTTTTAAAATTCCAAACAAAAATACGATTTTTTTTCGATAAATGTCCAAAATTTTCACTCTTCAATGACAGGTGTTCATTAATCAGAAATGTAATAAGGTCGTTTTGCTCACTTTATAGTCCCGAACTTGACTGTATATAATACTTCCCCGAACTTATTTCAATATCATCTTTAGTTCCCTCTTTATTCCAGAGATCAGGGAGGCCTCTGTGTCCCCTTACTCTTTTGGGGGCTTGTTCAACAGGTTGAATATCCCCGGAATGGATACCATACAATCGTTTATTCGTTTCCATCATTGCTTCGGCCATATATTTATAAGGCCGGTCAGTGACGTCAACTATTCCGAAATTGTAGTTTTCACCATCGTTGCGACCGCCCAGATTCTGGTCGCTCCACGAAAACCATGTTGTGCCTATCAGCGCAGGATGAGAAAAGCCCTGTTCCTGATAATAACGGTAGCCCACGCCCCGTTCCTCCTGTGAATCAACTTGCCAGAGCGACTGTGCCAGACCGCGGTCTACCGTACCGAAATGAAATTCCCCGATTAAATAGGGCAAACCCATTCGTGTGTACATGTCATCATATAAATCCTTTCGTGGCTTATCGTAGTATTCATTGATGCTCAGTACATCAAAAGCATTCTTGCAAATTTCCTGAAGCAATTCATTTCCCTGCAACGAATTTAGATTACCGAAACGGATGCCTATGTTTAAGTGGTTGGGATCGTAACGCTTCATGGTTTTCTTTACTGTTTGCAGGAAGATGTCGAACGTTTTGTGAATGAATTCTTTTTTGCGTTCTGGCGTATCTCCGTGTGTTTGCAGATGCTTCATCAACTCGGCTTTGACCGGACGTTCTTTACCTTGCAGAATGAGATCAGCAAGCCGGACTTCCTTTTTCTGCCATCCAGGTTCGTTTCCAACAAAATAACCGATGATCCATGGATTGTCTTTGTTTTGAGGAAGGTACGTCTTCATACTCGAATCTATTCTGGCAGCCCACATAGGATCATATACATCTGCAAGTCCCATCAATGCGTCTTCCATTCCCAATCCGCGTAAATAGGCAGTATAAGGTTTTGGAGTTCCGGTGGAAGCCATGGCCTGGGAACCGACATTCACTCCCCATTTGTTCATGCGTTTGACGGTCGTTTCCAACCCTTTTTCACGGTAGTTTTCTCCATACCGCCGGTAGAGATTCCATGCTCCGAAATTAACCGATTGACGACCCTGGTTGTTGGTACAGAATTGTTCAGGGGGTGATTCCTTGAGCCAGATTTCCCCACGTTTTTCCATATCCTTAACGACACCTCCGCCGCCTGCGCCAATACCGGTAGCACCCACATGAAGATACAGATATCCGTCGGGATCGACAAACCACCAGCGTCCGTCAATTTTTTCCACCCTGAAAAATCCCGTTCCTTTTACCTGTTTTTGCATATAACCACCATAGCGGGAATAATTATAGTCGGGAATGTTTTCCAGTTCCCTGTCTTCGACAGCCCACTCTGCCCGCAGTTGAACCAACGACCGGATTTTCTCTGGAAAATCAACCAGATTACTTTGTCCAAACTCATCTATGACGGATATATCACCCAAATACTCATCTCCCGGATCATCTACCGAAAGGGTAATGTTGCGAATCTCCAATTCGGGATTATTGATGGGGCAAAGCATACGAATGCCGATGGAGTCGACGCCATGAAGTTCACCTCGTGTACCGCCCTCAAGGTGAATCCATCCGTTTTGACGCGGCTGGTTAAAGGTTGCCGCCAGATCAAATCTCGGTTCCGGCAAATAACGGAACAATTTCAAGGGAATAACCAATTTATTCCAGGCATTGGGCAAATAAGATAAAACACGCAGTTCGTTGTAACCGTAGTCCGTTGTAAACCCTAACCAAAAACGCTGGGCTGTAGTGATCCGGTACTCCAGAACCACGAAATTGTATCCGTCCCAATTGCGGGGCAGGTTTGGATTGATATCCCGAATGGCAAATTTCTGCCCGGCAACTTCATATTTACTGTCTAATTTTACAATGAACCTTTCCGGTTTGGATGTACATTGGGTCATTAAAAGCAAGGCTGCTGCGGCCATGCAGGTTAATATTTTTTTCATGTCAATCGTTTTTAATTTACTTAGTCAAAAAAATCCTTATCTTCTTCACGCAGGTATTTTTTTGCCGCGGCAACATTGAACTTTACTCCTAACCCCGGTCTGTCCCATACTTCAATAAGTCCATCCTTTACTATCGGATTGGGAAGTCCTTCAACGATTTCATACCACCATTTTTCGGTTGGGGAAGTATATTCAAATGCAATAAAATTTTCTGGCATAGCAGCGCCAACCATTACCTGTGCGGCCAATCCGATCAGACCGTTATAAGCACCATGAGGAGACATTATAATACCGTACATGTCAGCATATTCCGCTATCCATTTTAATTCGGCTATTCCGCCAACATCCGCAGGGTCGGGACCAATTACTCTTATCGCCTGTTTCTCGATCAACTCCCGAAAATGATGACGAAGGTAAATTTGTTCGCCTGTGTGTATTGGCACAGTAGTGCTTCTGGTTAATTCGCGATAATCGTCGGCATGTACCCATGGAAAATAGTCGCCGGTCAACATGTCTTCCATCCAAAGCAGGTCGTAAGGTTCAAGCGCGTTGGCCAATCTGATCGCGTCGCTAAGATAATTACCGGGACCGGCGTCAAGCGCAAGATCAACCTTACCGCCTAATCCTTCTTTCATTGCGGCAACATGTTCAACGATCAACTTCATTCCGTATTCCGACATTGGAGCGCGCGTGTAGGGAACGCTTCTGCCTCGCGAAGGGCTTACGTTACCAAAGTGAAATCCAGGCTCATTTTGTTGATCGCCATGGAAGCCAACAGGTACTTTTACGATGGAAAAACCCAATTCATGGTTTTTAAATTTTACCGCCCAATTGTAATAATCTTTTGCTTTTGTACCCTCTCTTGGTATACCCACTAAAGAAGTTTTCACGTGGGTGAGATAGGTACGCACATGATCGCGTATTTTGCCACCCAAAAGTTTGTATACCGGCAAATTAGCCACTTTTCCGGCAATATCCCAAAGAGCGGTTTCAATAATACTGACTGACGTTCCCCATGGCTTAAAACCTCCGGCTCTGCGGATTTTCATCATACACCGCGCAACATTTGTCGGGTCTTCGCCAATGAGGTAGTCTTTGTAGAAAAGAATATGGAATTTAAGTTGTTCTTTTGCCGGCTCGCCCTGCCCCAATCCGTCGATGCCTGCATCGGTAATAACCCTTACAACAGGGCTATTACCGATTATGGCAACTTTAATGCCGGTTATCCGGATTTTTGCATTTTGTGGCGGTCGTGCTAAAGATTCTGCATCAAAAGCATATTTGTAGATACTGTTCATATTTTCTTCATTCCTTAATCAAAGAAATCCTTATCTTCTTCCCGCAGGAACTGCTTTGCAGCAGTAACATTGAACTTTACTCCCAAGCCGGGTTTGTCCCATACTTCAACCAATCCATTTTTTACGATAGGGTGGGGGAGTCCTTCAATAATGTCAAACCACCATGTTTCGCGCGGGGTAGGATATTCAAAAGCGATAAAATTTTCGGGCATGCATGCTCCAAGCATTACCTGCGCCGCCAATCCTATAAGGCCGTTGAAAACTCCGTGAGGCGCAATCGCAATACCGTGCATATCGGCAAATTCGGCTATCCATTTCATTTCATATATTCCTCCAACATCAGCCGGATCGGGGCCAATTACTCTTATCGCATTTTTTTCGATAAGTTCACGGAAATGGTGACGGGAGTATATCTGCTCGCCGGTGAATATCGGGCAGGTGGTGCTTCGGGTCAGTTCGGCATAATCGTCGGCATGTACCCAGGGATAATAGTCGCCGGTCAACATGTCCTCCAGCCAGAGCGGGCTGTAAGGCTCAAGCGCTCTGGAAAGCCTGATAGCGTCAGCAAGCATGTATCCGGGGCCTAAATCGAGCGCCAAATCAATCCCCTCGCCCAATCCTTCCTTAATAGCGGCTACGATTTCTACGGTCAGATTTAATCCGTATCCGGATAAGGGGCCGCGCCGCGATTGAGCAACCGTACTTCGACTTTGCGAGCGCATGGTATCATAGTACAAACCCGTTTGAGGGGTAGTTGTCCATCCGCCATGTATTCCTCCGCCCACTTTAATAATTTTAAACCCGGGCTCCTGGTTTTTTATTTTCACCGCCCAGTCGCGCCAGTCTTTGGGTGTATTGCCGGCTCTGTCCGCTTTCCACACCAAATTACTTGTTGCAGTGTTATAGCATCTAATGGCGTCGCGTATTTTACCGCCCATCAATTTATACACCGGCAAATTAGCGGCTTTTCCTGCAATGTCCCAGAGAGCGGTTTCAATAATGCTAACGGATGTTCCCCATGGTTTGAAACTTCCCGCCCGGCGAATCTTCATCAGGCATCTTTCTACATTGGTCGGGTCTTCGCCGATGAGGAAATTATTGTAATATTCGATATGCGATTTGAGATAGGGCTTTGTGGTTTCACCCTGTCCTAATCCGTCAATGCCTGCATCGGTTTTTATCCTGACCACCGGACTATTGCCAATGATGGCCACCTTGATATCGGTAATCCTGATTTTTGCGTTCTGCGGCGGTTTTGCAAAAGATTCGGCATCAATGCCATAATGTGTTAATCCACCCGTTCCTAATACGCCTGCGCCCAATCCGCACATGGAGGCGGTTTTTATGAAATCTCTGCGATTACTTTCTTTATTGTTCATAATATTTATTCTTTGTGATTTATTCAGAATCAACTCCACAATCTGTCATGCGAACGTATATCGTCCCACTCGGGCGTAGGTGCGAAAAAGGTCGTATTCGGCAACAGGTTTTCCTTTATCACCTCCAAGTTGGGTTCAATTCCCAATCCCGGACCATCAGGTACAGGCGCAAATCCTCCATCGATCAGCTTATTCGTTCCGGTAGGCGTTGCCATACTCTCCCACCATGGGAGCCATACGCTATGATGTTCCATTCCGTAGAAATTTTCGGTTGCCGCAGCGAGATGAACGCTTGCCGAATAACAAATCGGAGTTCCCGCCATGTGCAACGCCATAAGTATGCCGGCATGTTCTGCATAATCGCCA
>Ga0209737_10001110_pt1 | contig 19821 bp, 15 predicted proteins | sample TergutCu122P3_FD_187284 | JGI IMG/M metagenome (GOLD analysis project Ga0209737, IMG submission 187284) | Cubitermes ugandensis P3 segment gut microbial communities from Kakamega Forest, Kenya - Cu122 P3 (SPAdes) (version 2) | ecosystem: Host-associated > Arthropoda: Insects > Digestive system...
CACCCTTATTGCACACGCCACCGCCATGACCACCATCCCAATGGGCAGAACCAGTCATAACGAAGGGATTGTTATTACCTGAAATTTTTCCATCATACATAATAAATGTACCACCCAAATAAACTCGTATGCCTTCACCCCTATAACCCTCTGCATGAGTTACAATAACCCCATCTACCGTCATTAGTAAACAGGCATTTTCTAAACAATCTAAACGAGCGACACAAAGCGACCTATCTTAACCTTTATAAAAACACGAAAATAGAACTTTTCATAGGGGTGTAGCAAAAAGTGAATTTTGCTCGCCCTGTTTTTGTTGAATATGCTCTTGTTGCGGGTTTTGTCAGCTCGTGGCAGGGGCGTTTTTGCTTATGGATTTTGTGGAAAATTCGCCCGGAGTTTCACACAAGAAAACCGCTTGTGCAAAACTCAAAGCGGGCGTTTTACCAACAAAACCCACAAGCTCTACTAGCAAAACCCTACACACATCAAAAAAGCAAAGTGGGGCTTGTCCGCAAAACCAAAGTCAAAACCAATATCAACGTGGGACATGACCGCCATAAACGAACGGTTTCAGGCGGTCATGTAACGGGAAGGGCGCACTTACATGTTGCTTCGCAACATCGCATTTTGGACAATCATCGCGGCATATTCTGTCTTGAAGACGTTTTTAAGACGTTTTCAAAACGGGGGTGTCCGTGATGGGGCTTTATCATCTAAGCGTGAAAATTATCGGCAGAGGTTCGGGACGGTCGGCGGTTGGGGCGGCGGCGTACCGTTCAGGGCAAGCGTTGCGCTCGGCGGCGTACCGTTCAGGCGGGGAAATGCACGACGGCGAAATCGTTCACGACTACACAAAAAAGAAGGGCGTTGTGCATAGCGAGATAATTTTGCCCGACGGCGCACCGCTTGAATTTGCCGACAGGCAAACCCTTTGGAACACGGTCGAAGCAAACGAAATGCGAAGGGATGCGCGATTGGCGCGGGAAATCGAGGTTGCTCTGCAAGTAGAATTTGAGTTATACGAACAAATAACACTTTTGCGGGAATTCATCAAGGAAAATTTTGTTGACAAGGGCATGATTTCCGATTTTTCCATACATAGCAACGAGGGCAATCCGCACGCTCACATCATGTTGACCACTCGCACCGTTTCGCCCGATGGGTTCGGGAAAAAGAACCCCGATTGGGACAAACGAGAAAATCTGTTGATATGGCGGGAAAAATGGGCAGAAATCAACAATCGTTTCTTTGAGGAAAAAGGGCTTGCGGAGCGCATCGACCATCGCACACTAATGGCGCAGGGTATAAACCGCGAGCCGACCATCCACATGGGCGCGGCGGCTACAGCCCTTGAACGGCGCGGCATACGCACCGAACGGGGCGATTATAACCGCGAGATTACGCGGATAAATGAGGCGCGTGCCGCCAACCTTAATTCACCCGCCGAAGGCGCGGCATCAGGAGTGCGTAACCAAAATCTCGAATCAACACGTACTCACGCCGCCTTGAACGCCGCAAAGCAAAGGATGCTGATAGAACAGTGCGAAGCGGCAAAAATGGCGCAATACATAGAAAAACAAGAACAAATCGAAGCGGCGCAAAGCGCGAAAAGTTTAGAGGAACAGCTCAAAGCCGAAAAAGCCGAGCAAATCGCAGAAAAAATGCGTGAACAGCGCAGAACCCGTGAGCTTGCCGCGTTGACATTCCCCGAACTAAAACCGCGCATGAACGCGATAGAAAACGAATTTTGCGAATTTGAAAGGGAGCTGCGGGACTTAAAAACCGCTTGCATCGAGATTAAACGAGATATTCCGCCATTGGAATACCGCACCGAAACCATAGACGAATACGCCCAAAATATCCGCGTGAAACAGCAAAAAATAGAACTAATACGAGAAAATCGGCAAAATGCACGTTGGTGGGAATGGGAAAAAAAGAGCTGTTTGGACGGACGAATCCGCATAGCAGAAATTGACTTAGAGAGCACACGCAAGCATTTTATCCGAAAATTCAAGATTGAACCCGAGCAAGCCCCCGCCGAAATAGAGCGCATACAAAAGATAATCCGCAAAAAAGAGCTTGAAATCGCCGAAAAAGAGGCTCGTATGCGTAAAATTGAAACCCGACAGGACGCGCTGCAAACCGAATACCACACGCTAAAGCTCCGAAGGGACGCATATCGCAACAAAGAGCAAGACAAAGCACACGCTCAAGAATTAGCCGATATAATTGAAAGACAAATCCAATCCGCTCGCGAAAAACAAATACAAGAGCAAATCATCCACCGACTTAACACAATATCCAAAGAAGATTTCCAAAAAGCCCTCGAAAAACTATCCTACGAAGAAGCGCAAGCCCTGCTGGAAATACAAGAAACCGCCAAAGAACAAGGACTAATTAAAGAGCGCAAACGCAATCGCACGCGCATAATCGGGCGAAGCCGTTAGTTTTAGCGTGCGGCATTGGGTGAATATTTTTGGAATATTACAAGGCTTGTCCGAATAGATATAGTAGCACACTACTAAAGGGGGCGCGAACAATGGAACAGCGCGAAATAATGTTACATGCTATAAAGGAATTACAACAACAGCAACAAGAAATATCCATGCAAATTTTAAGAGCACTACAGACGCAGGAGTTTGAGAGCGCGGAATCGGCGGAAAATAACACAACTGCTGAAACCGTGCCCAACGAGGTACGCACCACCCGAACAACATCAAAACGTATGAACGAGTCGTTCCAAATCAAAAAAAACGCAGCAAACTATGGAAAAATCGCAGTTTCCGCAAGAATCTTATCGCGAAGCTGAAAAAATCGCGCGACACCTGCACGACCTAAAAAATAATTATATCATGCTTGAGCGAAGTCGGTCTTTACTAAGGTTGCAGTATGATAAAGACCTTGAAGATATTCCGCGACTGGACGCTCGCGCGGAACTCATGGAAGAAAAAATCGAAAACATTAAGGCTATGCAAGGGGATGTTGCAGAATTAAAGATAGAACGTCAAAATCTGCCATTTTGGGCGTACAAACGCAAAAAGGAACTTGACAAAGAAATCGAACGAGCCGAATCGGACATCCACATTGCGGAGCATTATTTTAACTCAAAGTATCATATTCCGCTACATGAAGCACCTTATGAAATTAAGCGTATTCGCAAAGAGGCGCGTTTTAAAGAAGCGGAATTAGAGCGTAAAAACGCCAAAATGGCAGAGATTGCAAAGGAGCTTGAAGCTATAAACACAGAATATCGCGCTCAATGGCAGTTTGCCGAAAACCGCGCCGACATCGGCTTAATAGAAAATTTGTTGTCGCAAATGAGTACGCCGCAAAAATCAGCCCGCGACAATCTTAGGCAGGTACAAATCGAACGCAACTTCGACGTCGCCAAGAATAGACAAAGGTAAAAAGCTGATAAGCAGGGGCTAAAACCGTTGTTTTGCGTTGCCGCACTCCAAACCTCAGCAAGACGGCTTCGGGGACAGCCCCAAAAATCAGGCACTATCAACAGCCCTTCGTTTGCCACATTAACCGCCGCCCTTGATGCTTAGCACTCCCGCCCTAACGGGTCAAGGTCGGCGGCTCTTGTGTCGTTCGCGCGGCTGTTGTTATAGGCTAATTTGCTACAATACTTATGAGGGTAAAACGTATTAGCCAAATACGCTTTACTCTTTCTTATTGCCTAAGCTATAATGAGAGGGTTAATTGGTCTGACGGGGCTAATTTAGGACTTTGCGTCCGTGGCAAAAACAGTCAGCCATCCTCTTATTGTAGCGTTCGTTTTAAGCAGGTTGTTCCGCGTAGTGAATTTTTCACAGGTGTATTCTTCACCCACACTTCATTTCAGAGCCTTCTGCTCGCGAGGTTTTTCTTTGCTACATAGCGTTCATGTAACCAAGCAAATTGAATCGGCAATGAGTAAAAAGATGGTCGCCAATTGCAAATTCAATTTTTAGGTTAATTCGGAAACGCCGCATTCAGGCGTCGTTTTGGCTACGCCACAAACCGAATTTTCCGTTTTAGGAGGTTCTTTATGAACGCAGTAGGTATCGACGTTTCCAAAGGGAAGAGCATGGTTGCTATCATGCGTCCCTTTGGGGAAATTGTGGCTTCGCCATTCGAAGTCAAACACACCAACAGTGAACTCGGCGCGCTGGTGGACAAGCTTAGAAATCTGGACGGCGAAACAAAAATCATCATGGAAAACACAAGCAGTTACTATTTACCCATCGCTTTTGCGCTTCACGATGAGGGGTTGACCGTTTGCGTCGCCAACGCCCTGTTAATTCACGACTTCGGCAACAACACAATCCGCAGAGCTAAAACCGACAAGGCGGACGCGATTAAAATCGCAAATTACGGCTTAACCAATTGGCTAGAGTTGCCAGAATACATTCCCGAGGACGATGTTAGGCGTATGCTAAAGGTTTACAGCCGCCAATACAATAAGTACAGCAAGCTCAAAACCATGCTGAAAAACAATCTCATTTCATTGCTCGACCAAACCTTTCCAGGCGTGAATGAATTATTCACTTCTCCGCCGCGCAAAAGCGACGGACATGAGAAATGGCTTGATTTTGCTGCAGAGTTTTGGCATTGCAAACGCGTTTGGTCGTTCTTGCAAAAAGACTTTATTGAGCATTATCGACAATGGTGCAAAAGTAACAACTACAGATTCAGCGAAGCTAAAGCAGAGGATATCTACATCGAATCGCTTGGACATTTCCACGTTATGCCAATGAATGAAACAACCGAGCTGCTTATCACACATGCAATCTCTCAAGTCAATATGATTGCTGAAAGTCTTGCCGTTATTGCGCGAGAGATGAAAAACCTTGCCGCCAAACTACCTGAATATCCTGTTGTGATGGAATTTCGGGGCGTTGGCGAAATTTTATGTCCTCAAATCATGGCGGAAATCGGAGATATTTATCGTTATCCGAAAAAATCTTCACTCGTGTGCTTTGCCGGTCTTGAGCCTGTGGAAAACAAATCGGGCAAGCATCAGGGAAACGAAAAAATCTCTAAACAAGGCTCACCTCATTTGCGAAAGACGTTATTCCTAGTGATGGATTGCTTGTTAAAGAAAGCTCCCGCTGATGACCCGATTTTTCAGTTTCTCGACCGCAAACGCGCTGAGGGTAAACATTACTACAGTTATATGACCGCAGGCTCCGCCAAGTTCCTGCGTGTCTATTATGCTCGTGTAAAACAGCATTTGGATAACTATTACGACGAATCATAGTCTGCCTTAAATCTGCTAACTACCATCCATTGCGAGCGCGAAGTTTTGTCAAGGGCGGCGCCGCTTTTGCGCCGTGCATTTTACCCTTGACTAAACTTAAGGGAGCAATACAATTATAGCGCAGATTTAGCTTGATGTCAAAGCTAGAACTTTTTTAAAAAAATTACCTCATTCTAGCTTTGTTTGCTATACCCTTTTTTAAGCTGTTAAAACATTTAAAAATATTTTAAAAAATGGGTTGACTTTTCTTTGCAGGTTTTTGCCGTCATGATGAGGCTGTATCGGCAACGCCGACATAAAAAGTTTAGGAATCATGCATGTAGAGAAATTTATAAACCCAAACGGCTTATGGACTATATGGAAAACAGCCCGAAGCTACCAACAGCCCAAAAACAGGACTATTGATAACTTCAAACAGGCAGTTTACCACATACCCGCACAAGCTCTAATAATAAAAATCATATATAGAAATGCTTGAATTTTCGATAAAAAATCCAATGATTTTTTTGATTTTTTCGGCTTAACTATTGACTTTTTTGCCAAAATACTATATAATTATGGTACAGATGGACATGCTTCTTGTTGTATGTTTTTCTTATGGTTAGGCGAGCTTAAACATAAGATAAACATGCGAAGTCGCAAACGCTGATGATACGGGCGTTTCAGGACAAGCCTTTCGCGAAAAATCGGACATGATATTCAAACACGATTCATATGATGTAAAAAAATGTGAATGGTGGGATGTGAATATGGGTGAGGTAAAGAAGATTGTTTTGCCCGAAAAATTGCAAATTGAAATGTTGCAGTTTTTCCTAAAAACTTCAATTCCCCGAATTAAGCGCGAAAAGAACAAGAATACACAAGAAAAATCGCCATCTGAAATTTAACGGAAGGGGATTTTTTTATGGAGACGGCTATTTATGCAAGAGTATCAACCGAAGAGCAGGTGCAGGAGGGTTTTTCAATTCGAGCGCAACAACAAAAACTAAAGGAATACGCTAATGTCAAAGATTGGTCTGTTTACGACATCTATCTTGACGAGGGAATAAGCGGGAAAAATATCACAGGGCGACCTGCCATAAGTCGCATGATTGCGGACATCAAAGCGGGACACGTTAAGAACGTGTTAGTTTTTAAAATTGACCGTTTGACACGCTCAACGGCTGATTTGGTATATTTGATTGACCTTTTCAAAGAGCGTGATTGTGCCTTTAATTCGCTGATGGAAAGTATTGATACTTCGACGGCCTCGGGACGTATGTTCATTAAGATTATAGGTATTTTTGCAGAGTTTGAGCGGGAAAACATTGCCGAGCGCAGTCGGGTTGGTTTTGAGCGCAAAGCAAGAGAGGGTTATTCCAACTCTTCGGGATTTGTCAGTTATGGTTATGATAGGGCAAAAGGACAGAAAATTCAAACAATTAATGAATTTGAGGCAGAAAATGTGCGTATGATTTTTGACATGTACGTTAATCAAGGTATGTCGCTTGCGGGTATTGCTAAAAGTCTAAACTTGCGAGGAATATCTACGAAAAATAATTCTTTTTGGACTTCTGCTGCTACGCAAGCCGTTCTATCAAACTGTAATTATATTGGTAAAGTGCGCTATGCTATGCGTGAATCTAAGCGTAATTTTGAAACTGATGGGCTGCATGAGGCGATTATTTCAGAGGAATTGTATAACGAGGCGCAAATTCTAATGAAGAAAAACAGCAGATGTACCCCTACCAAGCAACCGAGTGAAAAGAATTATTTTGTAGGGTTTGCTTATTGTGCTAAGTGCGGAGCGCGGCTTAGACCGCATAGCAGTGTTAAAAAACTTAAAAGTGGTAATGTTAGTACTAATATTTCGTTTGTTTGTCGCAAGAAACATATGAAGATGTGTGATGCTAAAGGTGTAACGGCGCAAAAGATTGAACGTGCGTTGATGGACTATTTTTCTTGTGTCGAAAATTTTACTGTTTTAGATATGGTTGAAGTAGAGCAAAAACGGCAACAGATGTGTATTGATACGGAAACGCAAATTATCGCATTTAATGAAAGGTTAAATAAACTGGATGGTAAAGAGCGCGAAATTATGAGTTTATTTGTTACTGGAGAGCTTGAATTTGACGGTTATCGCGCAATGAAGAAACAGCTTGACGGCGATAAAGATTTTATACGCGCAGAAATTGTTAAGTTAAAGACCACGCTTGACGAGAGTGGAGAGCCGAGTATATCAAGGGCAGATATTGTAGCGAGTTTTCGTGAGAATTGGGTGAGTTTAACCGATGTCGAAAAGCGGCAGTTTTTGACAAAGTTTGTTAAAAAGATTGTTTTGGTTAATGAACCGATAGAGGAAACTAATGAAGGTCATACGGTTATTACAAGTGTTGAATTTTGTGGCGAATAAGCGTAGAGTGGTAGGGGTATCAAACAGCCGTATTGCTTAAATAATGTGTAATTTTATTTCTACATGAAATGTTTAGAGGAATGTCAACTTGAGCAATTCCCGCACACGTATTCAAGAAACTATAGGATATGGCACTTTCTTTGTTTATACGATACTAACTCTCGGTTTTTATGTACCTGTTTTTTATCGTAAATTCGTAAAAAATCTAAACATAATGACCCGTGCCGAGCTAGGCATTCAGATTAAAGAATTTGCAACAAGACTTTACACTATTGGTTGGTGCATAATCATTTCGCCCCTTATTATGGTGGTTGCGGCTGTTCTTTTAAATGCGGTATCGTCTTTAATTTTCGGTACGGCACTTTTCACTCCGAATTTTGCCTCGCCTGTTATATTGTTTTTAGATGTGGTAAATTTAACGTTTGGCTCTGTATTCGGCGCGGCGGCTTTGACAGTATTCATCGGAGCTATAATATTTTGGCTGATTACAGTTTTCGTGATGGCGGCATACGCTTGGAGTACAATATATGCCATGAAACGGCAGATTTTCGGGCTTATCGAGCATTACGAACTCTACGAGCTGAGCGCAGAATATGAACATAATTTGCGCAGGCTGAGATTTTACGATTCTAAAGGAGCCATGACGGAAAAATTCAACATCGAGGCGGCTAGAGAGTTGATAAAGATATACAACGATACCCATTAATATGTACAAACCCTTTTGAAAACCTTTATTTTTTTGATGTTTTTATGTTGCAACCGACCGAACTTTGTGATTAAACGGTCAATTCCTGCTAGATTATTACGGAATTTCAACTCACAGCGGAAATTTTTCCTAAAAAATCTTGACATGGCGGATGGGACATGGTATAATAAAAATGAAGAAAGCACCGACACATCAAGACTTGCGGATTTTTCTACTTGAATAAGCCGGTGATTTTAAAAAATAAATTTAAGAAAAGATGTGATGAGTTAAATGTCAAAACAAACTAACAAGGATGGACAGAATACATTTCAAAGCAAAATAAAAAAATTTACTACTAAAATTACAGACGGCGTAAAAGGTTATGTGTCAAACTTTGGCGGAATGACAGGGACGCTTAGACTTGTTGGAGCAGTAGCAAGCGCGGCAGCGGTTCAGATTGCAGCACCCGAATTATCACCTATAGCCGCAATAGCAATGGGCGCAACCGGTTCGGAGTTGGCTTTTAATGCCGTACCCCGTATCGCCGGAAAGGTGTCTAATTTTCTAAAGCGCACGCCTTCCAACGCCAACGAAACTGTGAAAACACCCAATCTGTCAAAAGATGACCCAAACATTGTGGTACCGGAACGCTTGGACCGAAATCAACGTTTAAGCCAAGCACAGGCGGCACAGACAAACAAAACTCATTCAGCTGCGGTTATTGCACCCCAAATACGTTAAAATGAAAAAATATCGCGTAAAGCTCCCGATATTAGGGGGCTTTTGCTTTTTTTTGTGAACACTATATGTTAAAATGATGAAATGGGCAAAATAAATAACGCCTATGACCAAATAAAACAGCGTAAAGGCTGGGAATAACAAATTCAACACCTAAAAAAGAAAAAAATAGAGATTATTGTCTTTTTGACTTAACGGTTGTTGCGCCTATTTCCGTTTACGCAGTAAAATGATACAGCCGCCGGCTATTGCCACTATTGCCACAACGGCCGCAATCAACAGCACAGTTCCATTGCCGCCCGATTGGTCGTCATTTGATGTGTTGGAATCAGCGGGATAGGCCGGATTGTTGTTTGCGGGGTTAGAATCATTGGGAGCGGTTGACGGATTACTCTGAGCCGGCTTATTCGTACTGCTTCCGCCGACGTTGTCGTTGTATTTGCCAGGGTTGTCAAATATGCCTTTGTCGAGATTGATGATTTTGCCGCCGTTGATATTGTTGAATGTGCCGTAGTTTTTGATTGTGCCCCCGTTGTTGTCGATGGTGCCGCTGTTGGTGATTGTGCACAGCTCATTGAAGATTGTGCCGCCGCTGTTGTCAATTTTGCCGCTGTTAGTGAGCGAGCCGCCTTGGTAGGTGCCGCCTTGTTGGATATGAATCATACCTTCGCGGTTGTCGATTGTGCCGCTATTGATGAGTACGCCCCAGTTGGTGATGGTGTAGTCCAATGTTTTTGTGGTGCGGCTGTTTTTGTCGATGCCGCGGCCGTTGTTGTCGATTGTACCGCTGTTGTCGATGGTGCCTGAGTTGGTGAATCCGCCGACGATTTTGCCCCTGTTGTTGACTGTGCCGGAGTTGCCGAATCCGCCGCTGATGGTGCCTCCGCTGTTGTTGTCGAGTGTGCCGTAGTTGTCCAAACCGTAGTTATCCGAACCGCGCGTAATTGTGCCGCTGTTGATAATCGTGCCCCGATTGGTTAAACCGCCGTTGATTGTGCCTTTGACGGTTAGGGTTAGGCCGGAATTGATGGTGAGACTGTCTGTATATGCGTTGTTAATCGTCAGGGTAACGCCGGAGTTGACGGTGAGACTACTGCTTGTAACTGTTATTTTGCCGGCGATTGTGATGTCAGTTGCGCCGCTCTCTAAGGCAGTTTTTAGCTCGGATTCATTTGTTACCGTGGTTGTTTGTGCGCTCGCCGGCATGAACATAAACGGCGTCAGCACAAGCGTCATGGCTAGGAAAATGACCTCAATAATCTTTAGTGTTTTAAATTCTGTTTTTTTCATACTGAAATCTCCAAACGCATACAGCTGCGCCACGATAAATATATAAATTTTATCGCGTTGTTGGTTTTATTTGCTTTATTAATTCTCATAAAGTGTACTTTTTGAACTCTGATTTTTAATTATTTGAATCATATAAAATGTATGTAAAACAGCCGTTCACATCAGAAAAACCCACATTATACCGCCAAAACACCCAAAATCTCCGCATCCCAAAAAGTACACCTTTTGAACTCCTCATAATCTGTTTTCTCTTTGTATTAAGCGGCTTTGCGCCCTTCGGCGGTAAAATGTGGATTTGCTCATATTACACTTTTTAAGTATCTCGCTTGTGGTTAGTTTTCTGGCGTCCCATTGTTTCACCAATTCCGCAAAGTTGTTGGACATAGGTTTGAGCGGCCGCCCGAAGCGTACGCCCCTTGATTTGGCCGCCGCGATGCCCTCGGCTTGACGTTGGCGTATGTTGTCGCGCTCACTTTGTGCCGCAAACGAGAGGATTTGCAAGACCAAATCGCTGATAAATGTGCCCATTAAATCTTTGTGCAGACGCGTGTCCAAAAGCGCCATGTCCACAACCGCGATGTCGACGCCTTTTTCTTTGGTTAGTATGCGCCATTGGTTCTGAATCTCCTCATAGTTACGCCCTAAACGGTCAATACTTTTGATGTACAGCAAATCACCGCTTTTTAGCCTTTCAACGAGTTTTTTGTAGGCAGGGCGGTCAAAATCTTTGCCACTCTGCTTGTCGGTAAAAATATTTTTCGGCGGTATCCCCAATTCATTCATTGCAAAAATTTGTCTGTCAACATTTTGTTCTAAACTTGAAACTCGAATATACCCATAAATTCCCATTGTGTATCACACCCCTTTTTACCCTATACAATAACATCATTGGCAAGGCTTCGGGGCATGTTTTTAACAATGAAAAGTATCTATTTTTCACAAGTCTTTTTTTAAAACCTTTTATTTTGATGTTTTTCAGTTGCAACCGACCGGAATGAGTGCTTAACAGGTCAATTCCTGCAAAATTATGGCGGAATTTCAATTCACGACGGAAATTTCTTCTAAAAAAGTCTTGACATACAGGTGGGGGCGTGCTATACTAGATGTAGGTGAAAGTGGCACCACATCAAGACTTGCGGGTTTTTAGATTCTGAAATAAGGATTACAATGTGTCACTAAAAATTTTTGAAAGAAAGTAGTGGTTTGTGTGTCTAAATATGCAAGTGTTGACGAGGCGGTAAAATGGACTTTGGGGTTGATTTATAATGTTAAATGCGTAAGCGCGAAGGCATATGCGTATGGTAGGGAGGGTAAATTGTTAGCAGGTTTCGGTGTGGAAATAGATGAAATATCAGACTTCAATAGACAAAGTGAAGCGTTTAAGGCTTTTTCTGAAAAGTTGGAGACTCGACTAGTAAGCGAAATAGAAGGAAATAATCAATTAAGCACGAAAAATGCTCTGCATAACAAGGATAATAGCGTTAATTTGCGGAAAATTGTTGCAGAAACTCTCAAAGAATTAGGTTTGGACACTTGGGTAACAAAATTTATGGATTTAGATAATAAAGTATCGTCTACCAATTTTATCGGAAAACCTTGCAAATTTTGGAAACATTATAAAACCGTCGCGTTTTCTAACCGGCAAAATAAATCTGACGGTATAAAACCTCAACAATATCTAAAAAACATTCGGTAATTAATTGCGGAAATTACTGAAAACACAACATCTCCCGAAGAAAGTAATTATTTTGAGGTTTTGTCGCAATTAGTCAAAATTTGCGTAATAATTGTTGCATAGTCAGTTATATTTATGTTAGACACGGAAATATTGGCTCTTACTGTGCCGTCTTGCAGACGCTTCTTTTGCCATACAAACTTACGCCCATATATGGCAAAATCATATATGATAAAATCCTTGCCGGTATCGGGGAAAACGTTTTTAAAAATAGAACTGATTTTAGTAGATTTAATTTTTTCAACTTGATGGCCTTGCTTTTTATTGAGTGCATAAAACGCCTCGCCCTCTGCGTCTAAACAAGTACCGTTATAAACAAGAATCCGAGTGAGTTTTGCCGCAGTTTTCACATCTTCATTATCTACAAACTTTTGATTAATACACGTAGAGTAAGATGTTGCGTCCATCGACTCAAACCACTTAATTCCTTTTCCACAAGTTGCAACTTCATAATAATTTTGGATATTGTCGTCAAACATGTTAGGCAGTTCCTTGCTAAATTCTTCCATTCTTACTCGAAGCCACCCGCCATCCTTGCTTTCTTTTAATTCTGTATCTAGCGCTTTAATTTTAGCTTCGTGCAATCTAACAAAAAACGGACAATTTGCTTCTTTATTCTCGCTCTCCTTATATTTATTATATACAGTTTTGAAAGAATCGAACATTGACGCTAAGGTATTCACAACTTCGCTTTGTTCGTCACATTTGGGCGCAAATTTTTTCGAAGTTTCCATTTTTACTATGATGTCATTATGTTTTTCGACCATTGAGTTCCTAATAGCGGTATGTTTATCATCAATTGCGGTAATAATAGCGGCATGTTTTTCGTTCATTGTGTCCATAATGAGGTTATGTTTATTGTTGAGTGCGGTTATCGCTTCATCATGCTTATCTTTAAGTTTTTTTACACCTCTCCGATGTCTACGCGCGAGAATAGGCACTTGAAATCCTAAAAAAACAAGTGCGCTAAAAATCGGAAGTTCAAATGTAGTTACGTGACCTAAAGATAAAATAAAACCGGCAGCTGCTAACCCTGTTGAACATATGATGTCCAAAATTATAAATTCAATATTCTTACGAAAACTATCTGCTATTTTCCCCACTATAATCCCTTTCCAAAGTACAACATTATTAATTTGTATTTGGTTCATTATTTTTGCAGTGTTATTAAATCTTTTTGTTCATGTTAAATATGCAGTCTTAACACATTTTAAAAGCGTAAAACCTTGATTTACTTAATGTTTTTATAGTTGCAACCGACCAAACATAGCGGTTGAAATGTCCGATACTGCAAGATTAGGGAAAAGTTTCAAAATCGGCGTGCTGAAAGAGCTGCACAAACGGCAGCTTATTACTCGTGAAGAACTGGAACAAGCTATAAAAAGGGCATGATTGCCTTGTTGCCCTATCAAATGCACCGTTTGCAGAATAATTATCGCTATCGCTATGATAATTTCAAAAAAGGGTCTCATTACCAGACCCGAGGAACCAAGTGCAAAAGATGTTGAAAAATTTTGCGCTCACGACAAAACTCGCCAACACGAACCGTACGCGACAAACTCGATAATATTTTTGTTACCGATCACGTAACGTATTTATTCAATATATCATTCAATATTTGTATCGAAGGAGACTCAATACTTGACTAAAGGGGATAAATCTCTTAAAAATGACCAACTTAATCGCTTATACACTGAGGCAATAATCGAAGCACGCAAAACAAAGCCTGATGGGAAAAGAATTATACCTAGAGTTGGGGCAGTACTTGCAGACGAAAGTGGCGAGGTGTTTTTGAAAGCACACCGCGGAATGACAGATCCAAGACGTCATTGCGAATACGAATTATTGAATCAAATAGAGAAAGATAAAATTAATGTTGATAATGCGGTGTTGTTTGTTACCCTTGAACCCTGTACTGTGCGCGGAGAAGATAAGACTCCTTGTGCAAATAGAATTATTGATAGCGGGATAAAGAAAGTTTACATTGGTATGCTAGATCCAAATCCCCTAATTTGCGGAAAGGGTGAGCGATTTCTGAGAAGGAATAATATTGCGGTTGAGAGATTCCCCGATAAATTCGTCCGCGAATTGGAGAATATAAATAAGGAGTTTATAGCGCAATATGAAGACCAAACACTTGATCCAGAGTCGTGGTTTATAAAAAAGAATATACGAGAATTAGTTAAAGACTCTTTGGAGAGAAATAGTTTAAAGATTTCATTTATGCCCGCAGGGGATAATACAATTAATGATGTAATATCTGCCTGCATATTTATGAACCCAGAAATAAACCACGAAATCATAAAAAATATGGTAGTGGATGCAGTAGGTGATGCATTCGATACGAAATATTTAGAAAGAAACATGAAAGGAGATGCTCGTGGATATGATATTAAAAAATGGGTTTCTGAATTTAGTTCGTTGTTGGATAAGTATCATGTCGATTCTTGTACAAATCTAAAAACAGTGGTTGTTGGTATTGGCAATGGTGCGGAAGGACATCACTTAGGATACGAGGATATTGAAAATTTAATTTTTGTTGATATAGCCAGAAAATCTTTGGAACGTGCACACACACATTTTCCTCACGCAGAAATATATCATACATCCGCGCAAAAAATGTCTAAAATACCAACAGCAAGTATTGACCTATATATTTCGCTCATGACCTATCAATCGTCATACTTTAATATTGATAAAGCATTGTCAGAAGCGTGTCGAGTAATTAATCATTCGGGAATAATAATTATTTCAATCCCAGCAGGATATATGAAAAAAATAAATGGAACAAAAATATATATCCCCGGCTTAGTCGAGGATATGAGTAAAAAAGTTAATCGAGATAGACCACACGAAATTATTCAACATATACGGAAAAAACTTGAAGGCTTGTCATTTACATCAATTAACATCAATACAACACTTTCGGAGATATATATCGTTGCGAGAAAAACACCTCTGAGCAAGTAAATTTTAGGTGCGCAGTATTCAAGCAATTCTTTTGTTGAGAAAAAAACTTTGCGTTCGCTCCGAGGCACCTACGCACCAAATGGCGCGATATGCTGAAATGCTCGGCAACTGCCCCGTCACGCCCTAAAAGGGCGATACTACGCCGAGCCTCTCCGCGAACGCCACGACCAAACAACAGAAGGACATGGAGCAAGGCATCGTAACTATTCAACCCCTAGAAACGTTGATGCATCAATGTTTCTAGACGTTTTGTATTTCACTGAAAAAGGTATCGAAACAAATACGCCTACAAGCATTGACAAAAGCATTGACAAGCAAGGAAATTTATGATAAACTAAGTGCATTAATCAACTTGGAATCTCGGGAAATCGTCGCGAAATTCTACGACTATTGGGACAGAACCGTCCAATTACAAACAAAAAAGTTTATAGATGCATACTGCGAAAAAGTATTGTTAATAATAAAATTCAGTGATAATATTGACGGCAAATGACTACAAGAAAGTATTTATCTTAGGCGATGAAATTGAAGATTTAGTTTTAGTTCGTAACTTTAGAAACTCGGACGTTAGTCCGAGTTACGATTTATTCACAGAAAACCAAGTGGAAAAACATCAACTACAGTCAGGCATACGTATGTTGAAGGAATTGCTGAGTAAGTCCGGAGTTCCAATTTCAAATTTAGATGTAGTCCGCAATGGGAAAATCATTGAAACAATCTCCGAGTGGAAAAAACAAGATGTTGAACATAAAGAACGGTTGTTTTTAAAAGATCAGCTAGGTTTGTTGACACGGGACATTTCACAAGAGCAGCAGTTAGAAAAGCAAACGCAAGATGCTGTCATGGCAATATATAATATAACTAATAACGAATATCCCTCAAACATTATGGATGGACTTAAAGAGTGTTTCTGTGTAGTGTTGAGAACTAGATTTGATAGTCAACGAGGTTCAACTTTATGTTTAAAATGTTTATGTAAAAATGACGAACGCATCAAAAAAACTGTTTTACTATTTAATGTGAATGAATTGCGACGTGGAGGTTTTAATGTTCCAAATGGAGTATCATGGGAACAAATAGTAGCATACACAATACGCTCCTTAAAAGACATTCCTCACTATAACGAGTTTAAAGCAATTGTTGTTTGTTTCAATTATGAAGGATGTTTGGTAATTATTAACGACTTAAACAACTCAAGGGCTTCTTTGTTTTTTTACCCTGGAGAAATGGAGGGTGACCACGTTTTGAATAGTGGTCATCATGTGTTTGGGTCAATGACTACAATGCAAGCATCATTAACTAGAGCATTATCCTTGTGTAAGGGGCAAAACGAGTTTGAAAACCAGTTGTATCACGGTGTTAAATGTGGTTTAGAAGCAATGCGAAAACTAGTAGACATTGGTTTTTCAAGCAAAGCAGAATTCCCATATTCTGAAATTACACAGATTATCAGTACTTTCCAAAATTCAAATGACTTAGCAACATTCCAAATTGACAACTATGCAAAGCTGCTTTTGAATGAAGCGACAGAATATACCATTATTGGACAAATTATAAAGGATTTAAACAATAAAGAGACTCTTGCGAGTTTATGCAAACAAATTATAACTAACGGAAAACCTAGTGATAATGCAGTTCCGTTTTTGCGCTATGGTGAATTGATAACATACGACAAATTGGAGATTGAGCAACTGAGGAACACTCGTTATCTGTTTCGCTCATATATTAACGGTGACCTAAAAATGACGACCCCCCTGTCTATTTGCGTATTTGGACCGCCTGGCTCAGGAAAATCATTTGCCGTTAAACAAATTGCCGCGATTAACGAAATTATCCACATAGGGGATAAAACGCCTGATAAAGTGGTGCTCGAATTTAATGTATCTCAAATGGATAGCAAAAAAGACCTTACAAGAGCTTTTCAACAAATACGTGATGTAAAGCTTAAGGGAAACATGCCGATAGTTTTCTTTGATGAATTTGATTCAACGGTGGATAACGCAGAACTCTATTGGCTTAAATATTTCTTGGCACCAATGCAGGACGGCAAGTTTACAGACGAGGGATTTACACATGACATAGGCACCGCCATTTTCATATTTGCAGGAGGTACACACACGTGTATGGATGAGTTTAAAGAGAAGGTGGAAAAAGTATCTGCCGAGAAAAAGGCGGGAGATTTTCTTAGTAGGTTGAGGGGGTATATTGATATTCTTGGTCCCAATTCTATTCAGTGTCCACATGGTGGACAGACTTTTAGAAACAATTCGGAGAAATGCAGACGTTTTGCGGAAGAATATGAAAAGCTAATGCTTAAAGACACCATAGATTACGATATAATTTCGTGGTGTAAGGAACATATTAAAAAACATGAAAAGTCTGAGGGTACACAAAATCATTCAAGTCCTTGTGTATTTGAGGATAAATTAGGCTTCTTTAAAAAACAAATTACAGACTTTGATTATGCGTGTACGACTATACAGAACATAAATGATGATATAGCAAAGGAGAGTAAAAAGTTTGCGGAAATTGAGGAAAAAATGCAAGTCGTATTAAAAGAGCAAACTGAGAGTACAAACAAATTAATAACAGCAACGCAAAATGTGCTAAATGCTCAATGTGATACAAATGTCGTGGAAAATAGAGTCGAAGAACTTAAACTGGCTCAAAGCGTTGCAACTGCTGAACTGAGTGCAAAGAGAGCTAAAATTGAAGAAGTTCGCGGGAAGAAGCAACAGATACAAACGGCAATAGATTCGAAAAAAGATGAAGTTGATAATTTGGAGAAACTCAAGAAACAGATATGCAATGATTTGCTTGAAGAAGTTGCGAGATGCGAAAACATTAGTGTAAAGGAATTTGAAGAAGCGATTAATAAGATACGCCAGTGTAAGCATAAAAGAGAATTTTGTCAAAATATCCACTGGTATAAGCGTTGGAACAACAGTAGCAACCATCACAAGTTAAGGCGCGCTACTTTGCTGCGGTCAATATTGGAAAGAAAACTGTTGAAAAATGACAAAAAGGCGACAATTGGCATTGATGATGCTGTGTTAAACGCGTTTATGATGGTTGACACATATTTATATGGGGCACGTTCGTTAGAGGCAATCGTACAAACTAGCAATATCACAAAAAAACACTATTCTGTGCAATGCATTAACACTAACAGCTTGGAATTATATGTAGATGCCTCTTTTACGAAACACCTATTTGATAAAAAAACAGATTTATCTGAGTAAATGTCCAAAACTATGGCGTAAAACACCATCCTCTTTTTTGTTGTCTTTTCAACTAACTTTCTCAGGCGAAGGTTCAACGTTCAACTTATGTTGCAATAAACAAGGGGAATTTTGTAAAAAAAAATAAAATTTCAAAAAGATTGTTGTTAATACTAAAATATAGGCAGTATAATCTAGTGTAGAAGGTTCTATACACATAAATTTTAGTTCTTTTTTTTTATTTTTCAAACAATTAATTTAATAATGAAATATTTTTATTTAGAAAGGTGATGCACTTAAAATGGTTAAAAAATCGGAATTTTTACTTGTAAAAAGAATTAAGGCATTAAACGAGGCGGTGAGTAAACAGATGGATAAAGATATAGCTAACAGAAGCATTACTACGATTCAGGTTGAAGGGCTTGGAGCGGTATCGAATTTGCTACATGGATACGCTCTCGAAATTGAGAGTGCTCACAGATTAGGGAAACCTGTGAATTTTAGCGCGTCAGATAAGGAACATGTTGACAGATTGCAAAATGATCTGAAGAGGTATCTTGATACTGCAAAGAAAAAAAATCTCGGACGTTTGCGTTAACGATCGGAGTTAAAAAAACTGCACAAAAAAAAACCTTATTACATGCGGAGAGATGGCGAAAGCATTAAAAATCACAAAAGCGTAATAATAGCGCGTGGAAGTGCGAGATTTTGAAGCGTGTGGCGGCTTATTGTAGGGTTTCGACGGAACAGGACGACCAGTTGAACAGCTTAGAGAATCAAAAGCGGTATTTTGAGGAATATATTGGCAATAATCTTGAGTGGCAGTTTTGCGGATTGTATGTTGACGAGGGGATAAGCGGGACGAGTGTTGAGAAAAGGGCAGGATTTAAGCGGATGGTGGCCGACGCTGAAAATAAAAAATTTGATTTACTTTTGACAAAGGAGATTTCGAGGTTCGCACGGAATACTTTAGATAGCATATTTTACACGCGAAAGCTCAAAGAATTGGGCGTTGGTGTTATTTTTATGAACGATAACATTAACACGCTTGATAATGATGCTGAATTAAGATTGACAATTATGTCGAGCATCGCCCAAGAGGAGAGCCGCAAAACAAGCGAGCGGGTCAAGTGGGGACAGAAAAGGCAGATGGAAAAAGGCGTTGTATTCGGCGATAAAATATTCGGGTATCACTTAAAGCAGGGCAAACTTGCAGTAAATGAAGATGAAGCTAAGACGGTACGGCTCATATTTGACCTATACGTTAATTCGGGCATGGGCGCGATAGCCATAAGCAAAGAATTTGAAAACCGCGGAATTTCCACCTACAGCGGTAATATGCGTTGGAAAGCCTCGACAATACTAAAAATTCTTCGAAACGAAAAATACATCGGCACACTAAAGCAAAAAAAGCAAATAACAACCGATTACCTAAGCCACAAGAAAAAACGCAACGAAGGCGAAGAAAAATTCATCACTATAGAAAATAATCACACGCCCATCATAGACAAGGAAATATTTGACAGGGCGCAAAAAGAGCTT
>Ga0209737_10001111_pt1 | contig 19820 bp, 11 predicted proteins | sample TergutCu122P3_FD_187284 | JGI IMG/M metagenome (GOLD analysis project Ga0209737, IMG submission 187284) | Cubitermes ugandensis P3 segment gut microbial communities from Kakamega Forest, Kenya - Cu122 P3 (SPAdes) (version 2) | ecosystem: Host-associated > Arthropoda: Insects > Digestive system...
CCCCCCCCCCCCCTTTTTTTATTCTTCGCCGCTTCGCGTGAATGGCGCTTTTCTGATTCCTAATCCCTGATTCCTGATCCCTGCTTTTTGCGATTGTAAGCAGAAACGTAAAGTTCACCGGCCAACAGATCGACAAAAGAATATTTTTGCAATTCCGGGGTGTATTCAACGTGGTCATGGGTGCGCAGGATCACGCGCCAGGGTTCAAAATCCAGATCGCGCAACTGTTTCTCGAATTCCGGCACGGTGATGGGATTGAGTTCGGTAAACCACTGCCAGTATTGTTCCGATGAAGCGTTATCGCCGCAACGGTCGATATAATCCGGCTGGCTGCTGAGAATTTTTTCGCGTAACCACTCCCGGGAATGCTTGAGGTGAACGTAGGGTTCTTCGCGGGCGAAGCGGAATTCGCCGAGATGGTTGCCGATGTCGGAATAAAAAAGTCCGGGACAGACCAACAACAAACCGTCGGGCTTCAAAACGCGGCGCATTTCTTTGAGCGCCTGATGATAACCGCCGGCAATGTGTTCCAACAAACCCCAGGACATGACCACATCGAAATAATCGTCGGGGAAAGGAATTTCGTTGGCGCTGGCCGGAAGAAAACGCAAGTTTTCCGGAAGCTGGGTGATCGGAAAGTTGCATTGTTTCAAAATATCCGGCAAGCGTTCAAACCCCCGGAAAGGGTCGATGCCGACCATTTCCTGTGGTCGCAATCGCAGGGCAATGCCGAAATCGGTGGTGCCGTCGCCGCAACCGGCGTTCAGAACTTTCCCTTTGAGCAGCGGTGAGTTCTTCAACAAATAACCGGCGATGGTGCGAACTTCAAAATCAAAATGTTTGGAAAACCAGTCGCCTTCACCGCGCCGCCAGGAAAGGGTTTCGATGGGCGGCGTGTTTTGTCGGCTTTGCAGATCCCAGACAAAGTGGACAGACGGGCTGCGGGCGTCGCTTTTTTTGACTGTGAAAGGGAGCGAGGCAGTTCTGACATCGAGCACAGCGCTGTTGTCGTGATGGAAAAGCGAGAGGTTGGCCGTGTATGATCCTTCCGGAAGGGCGGATCGGGTTTCCGTCGCCTGAAGCCGGTAAGTTCCCTGAGGCAGCCAACTGACATCCCAGCCGCCGGCGCTCAGGTAATAGCAACCCACCAGTGCGCCGCTTTCGGCGTGGACGATGGCGATGCTGACATTGAGATCAAAGGCGATGGGCGCGTCAACCGAAAAATCAAGGGTGATCGCCAGAGGGGCGCGGGGCGTCACCACCTTTGAGGAAAGATCGGTGCGTAGAAGTGAAAGGCTCATGCCGACAACCCATTTTCTGAACGGGATATAATAACCACTTTTGATGGGCAAGGCTACAGATTTTGCTTGCGGGCAGGGGATAAGTGAGGGGGTATAAAGATCACTGTGGATACGAACGTTCCATCAACGCTTGATTTCACCGGCGAGCGGTTCGTCCCCGGTATTCCCGGGGAGATCGTTCACGAGCACTGGCATCGCTATGCGTTCGCGCAAAATCTCGCGCGAGGGCGGCGCGTGCTCGACGTTGCCTGCGGCGAAGGATACGGCAGTGCGCTTCTGGCGGCGAACGCGCTTTCGGTGACCGGAATCGACATCAGCGTCGAAGCCATACGGCACGCCACGGAAAGTTATGGAAGCGCGCATTCCAACCTCCGATTTTTGCGGGCGTCTGCTGCATCGCTTCCGTTGGCGGATCGCAGTGTTGATTTGATCGTTTCTTTTGAGACGATCGAACATTTGCCGCAACCGTTGCAGGCGCCGATGATCGAGGAATTTGCGCGTGTGTTGGCGCCGGACGGTATTCTGATCCTGTCGTCGCCCAATCGCCCCGAATATTCGCCGCCGGGAACGCCGCCCAATCCGTTTCATGTTTACGAGCTGGATCGGGAGGAATTGGAAGAATTGTTGAAACCGTTTTTTCCGTCGCAGATGTGGTTGTCGCAGCGGCAATGGTTCGGATCGACCCTCTGGCGTGAACCACGTTCGGCAAACGAGACGATGGAAACGCAGGCATGGCAACAACAGGAAGACGGAGGGATCGCATCTGCCAAGTTGCCGACGGCGAAGTATTTTATCGTGGTGGCGGCGCGCCATGCGCAAGCTGCGCTTCCCGCTGTTCCCGAGTTGTCGTTGTTTTCAGATGCCGGTGAAGAAGAACTCAAGCGGTTTTACCATCAGGCGTCGGAGGTGCTGCGGCTCGATGGGTTGGCGCTGAAACAGGGGCGGCTTCTGGAAGATCAGGCGGAACGCATTCGCTTGCTGGAAGAAAAACAGTTGTCGCTTGAAGACGGGCTTCAGAAAAGAGATGGAGAGATCAAGTCATTGGAGTATTCGCTGAAAGACAAGGAGGCGCGTTTGCGCTACAGGGAAAGTCTGATCGGCTGGTTGCGTTGGCCGCTTTCTCGTTTGCGGCGTCAACTTTTCAATGCCGGTCAAAGCGATTCAAAGCATGAATAAAAAAACATCGCAGAAATCATCAGCAACCGTCGGTGTTGATATTATCGTTCCGGTGTACAACGCTGCGGCGGACGTTGCGCAATGTGTCGCATCCGTTCTGGAAAAAACATCCGGCGATTATCGCTTGATTCTGATTGACGATGCTTCGCCGTCTCCCGACATCGGGCGCTTATTTGAACGTTGGGAGAAAGAGGATGTTCCGCAGCGAATACTGCTTCGCAACGAGGTCAATCTCGGTTTCACGGGAACAGCCAATCGCGGGATGAGGTTGTCGCACCATGCGCACCCGCGCCGCGATGTCGTACTGCTCAATTCCGACACGATCGTCACGACCGGCTGGTTGGAAGCGTTGCAGCGCTGCGTTTATTCAGAGGATCGCATCGGAACGGCGACGCCGTTTTCAAACAACGCCGAAATTTGTTCTTATCCGCGATTCTGCGCGGACAACGGTTGGCCGGAAGGGAAAGACCCTGAGCTCGTTCGCGCGGCGTTGCGTCGGGCGGCGGTGCCATCTTATCCCGACATCCCGACGGGCGTCGGTTTTTGTTTTTACATCAAGCGCGCGTTGCTCGACAGCATCGGATTTTTTGATGAGGCGTTCGGTGCCGGTTATGGCGAAGAAAACGATTTTTGTTTGAGAGCGAAAAAAGCGGGATTTCGCAACGTGCTGTGCGATGATGCGTTCGTGGTGCATCTCGGAGAGCGCTCGTTTGAAGGGAGAAAGCAGGAGCTTGGCGGGCGCAACATGTCGGTGCTGCTCGGGAAACACCCGGAGTACCTGGAGGTTGTCAGCCGATTCATCGCGCGCGATCCGCTGCGATCTATTCGAACGGTGGCGCAACTGGAAGAGGATAAGGCAAACATTCCGAGGAATGCGGTGCTCCACATCGTACACACGCACGGCGGAGGCACGGAACTTCATGCGCGGAAACTGATCAGGAACTCCCCGCCGGGCTGGCGACACTACCTTGCGATTGTGGATAGTACGCAATGGCGCATAGCGCTTGCGCCGAAGGACGGTTCGGAATCGCCCATTCTGTGTGTGGCGCGTCGTGATGACGAAACCTGGGAATCGTTTGTCGAACAATTGTGCGGAAGTCTGGGCGTGGGTCTTGTTCATGTACATAATGTCTCCGGATGTCGGGACGGGATTTTGTCAGCGTTTCCGAAGCTGTCGATTCCTTACGGTTATACGACGCACGATCTCAGCATCGCGTGCCCGACGATCACGTTTCTGAACCCCGACGAGCGGTATTGCGGCGGACAGACCGAGACGACGGTTTGTCAGAATTGTCTCCGGCAACAGGAAGATTTTTCGCACATCGACATTGCGGCTTGGCGGCAGGCGCATGATGCGTTTGTACAAAAAGCGCGTTTCATCATCGCGCCGTCGCATTGGGCGCGGGAAATGTTCGCGCGTTATTTTCCGGGCGTTGCGGTGAAGCGGATCGAGCATGCGATTCCGTCGAACCCGATTCCCTCCCGGAACCTGAGCGCATTGGTGTTTGCGGACAGCCCCTGGCCGACGGTCGCGGTGTTGGGCGCCGTGGGGCCGGACAAAGGGGCGCGGCGTCTGGAGCGTTTGGTGGCGTTGGCGGCAGAACAAAACGCGGCGGTGCGTTTTGTTTTGATCGGTTATCTCGATCGGCAGCACGGCCCCTGGCAAAGCGATGATGGCCGTTTACTGGTGCATGGGCGTTATACGCCCGATGATTTTCCGGCGTTGATGGATTACTACAAAGTGAAGCTGGTGCTCTATCCTTCTGCGGGACCGGAGACGTTTTGCTATACCTTGTCCGAGACCTGGCAGGCGGGGCGACCGGCGTTGGTGCCGCCGTTCGGCGCGTTGGCGGAACGCATGCAGGAGCACGGCGCGGGATGGATCATGAGCGATGAGGAGTGGAGGGACGAAGCGCACATGTTGCAACGCCTTTTGACGCTGCTCGATCCTGCGCATCACGAGGCGTTTCAGGAAAAAGTAGCATGCGCGCGACAGGTTTCATTGCCGACGATGGAGAACATGGTGGCGGCGACGCTCACCTGTTATGAGCAAACGCTTTCGATAATGCCCCCTGTTTCCGAAAGACCCTCGTTTCCACCGATCAGGCTACGCGATGGCTTGGGCTACACAGGGGGCTTGTCGATAAATAACGCCGGGGCGAAAGACGCGCGAAACGAAAGTGCGCGGAACGCAAATGCTTTGGGTTGGGCAATACGCTTTCGACAAACGCCGGTGGGGCGCGCGCTGCGCGCGATGCTACCGCAAAGCGTTGTCAACAGATTGAAAAATTTTATCAAGAGGATGTGATTCGTGGCGGAAGAAAAAATAAACTGGTTGGCGCGAGGAAAAGAATATCGGGCGCAGGGGATGCTGGCGGATGCCGCTTGGTGTTTTGAGAAAGCCGTCAAAGAACCGCTTTCTTCGCAGGAGGCGGGTTTTCTCCTGGGTTGTGTTTGGTGGGAGCTTGGGGATATCAGTAAAGCGTATGCGGTTTGGCGTCAGAGTGCCGCCGATCATCCGACCGCGTTGCCGTGCGTGCAGGCGATGGCCGAAGCCCTGCTTCATCTGGGAGACGCAGAAGGCGCGGCGGAACAGGCGGCGATGGTTTTGAAAGCAAGCGCGGGAGAGCCGCGAGCGGAAACGATGGGCGCGATTGCGTCGGCGTTGCGTGGAAACGTGTCCTCCTGGGAAAAATTGGAACACTGGGCGGAAACGCGTAAAGACATTTTTTGCGACGCAGCGTTCGCGCACGCTTTGGCGAGGGCTGTTCGTGCGGGCGATGCAGAGACAGAGATCATTGACGCAAAACAACGCTTTTCCGAAAAATGTTTGGCGCTGGATATTCCCTGGCCGCCCGTGTTGAAAATGGCGATGTTGAGCAGGATTCTGCCGCTTTCGGATCAACGCGCGTTTTATGTTGAAAAAGCGAAAACGCTTTTCGATGAAGCGATTCCCGAACAGGACAGCGACGGCGTTCGCGCGTTGGCGCTGGTTCTGCGGCAGATCGGTTGTCTCGATCTGGCGAAAGATTTTTTCCAGTGGTATGGCGAGATTCAGAAAGCGGTTCATACCAGAAGAAAACAGCAGACGGACGTTTTGCCGCTGCAATGGAAACGACGCACCGCCGGAGAACGTTTGCGGGTGTCAGTGCTGTTGCCGCCCTGGAGCGAAAGCAGTGACAGCGTTGAGAAACGGTTGTCGGCGTTGTTGCCGTTGCCTTACGAATGTGATTTGTGGGCGTTGGGGAACGTGGAACCCTGGCAGTCTTTTTTGGGTGCGGATAACGCAGCAGCGGATTCCGGGAAAAAAACCGTGCGTTCACTTCCGGCGTCTCCGGCAACGGTATTGAATTTGTTTGACTACGATGTGTTGATCGACTTTGCCGGAATGAGCTGGCCGGTGGAAACGTTCTTCGTTGAGCGGTCGGCAAGACAGGTGTGGGCTTTTACCGAAGATCAACAAGGATTGGAGGCGTTGTCGTCCTGGTGGGATTGTATTTTTGAAACGCCGCAGGAAGTGAAGGAGGCATTGGCGCTGTTGCAGCGGGAATTGCCACCGTCGGCGGCGTTGACGGCGTTGACGGCGCGCGCGTTCGTCGAAAAGAAAGACGCAGCGTTGAAAGCACACCAACAGGAGGAATGGGAATCCGCGCGTTCGATTTACGAAGCGCTGCTGAACGACCAGCCGGGGATGGCGTTGCTGCACTACTTGTCGGGGATGCTGGCGCGTGACCGTGGCGATGGAGAGAAAGCCATTCAACATCTTTCGGAAGCCGTCGCCGCGTTGCCTGACTACGCCAAGCCGTATCAAACGCTTTCCGGATTTCTGCTGGAAGAAGATGCCGAACGTTCGCGGGCGCTTGTCGAAAAAGGTTTGTCCATCATGCCGGAAGCCCTGGGGCTTCATCACATGGAGGGAAAGATCGCGGCGCATCGGGGAGAGAGCGAAAAAGCGGAAACGATTTTCAGAGGCATCTTGTCGGTGATGCCGATGAACGCCGAGGCGCATTTCGATTTGGGCGCGGTGCTGCAACAACAAAACCGTTTGCAGGACGCGGCGCGCTCCTATCAGCGGGCGCTTTTGTTCGCGCCGGACTTGCTGGAAACGCACTTCAAATTGGGGCAGTTGTTTCAGGATCAGGGACAGCTTGAAGCGGCGAGTCGTGCTTATCGCCATGTGTTGTCCAAGCATCCCGGACATGTCGGATCGTACAAGCGTTTGGGCGACGTTTTGGCGGCAAGTGGGAAAATTAACGAATGGTTTGAAAATTTACGGCAGTTTCGGAAGCATTGTCCGCAATCCATCGTGATGGCTTCGCAGGCGCTGGAAGCCTGTCAGTTCATGGGGGATTTCAAGGGCGTCGAGCATTTTCTTGACGGTCTGCGAAAAGCCAAATTCAAAGCGGAAAGCAATGCAGAACTGATCGACACGTTGAACTTGTTGCAGTTTCAGCTTCTTTATCTGGACATAGAGCCGGAGCTTTCGCTGCGCATGGCCAGACACTACGATGAGGCGATGCAAAGAACGTTCGGAGCGCCGCTGCCGCGACCGCAGGAAAGGAAGCCCGGAAAAATCCGCGTGGGCTATCTGTCGGCGGATTTGCGGGATCATGTGATGGGGCGGATGGTGTGGCAGGCAACGCAACACCACGACAAGGAAAAATTCGAGCTGTTCTTTTATTCTTTAAACGGGCAGCAGGATGCGGTCACAGACCAACTGCGACAAATAGCAGATCATTTCCATGTTTTGCCCGGTCTTGGGGAACACGAACTGGCGCACCGGATCAACGCCGACGACCTGGACATTCTGGTGGATTTGTCAACCAACACAAAAGGTTCCAAGCCGGGCGTCCTGGCGTTGAAACCGGCGCGGGTGCAAATCACGCATATCGCCAGCGCGGGGACGCTCGGCTTGTCGGCGATTGATTTCAAACTGACCGATCACGATGCCGATCTGCCGGAGATGCAGGCCCATCAGATTGAAACATTCCTGCCGATGCAGGGATGCGTTTACCCTTATGTGGCTGTTGAGACGGCGGCAGAACACCCGTACCATCGGGAATCTCTGGGCATTGCCGAAGAGGCGGTGTTGATCGGCGCGTTCGTAATGCCGACGCAACTGTCGGCAAGATGCGTGGCGCTATGGAAACAGGTTCTCGAAAAAAATCCTCAAAGCAAACTGGTTTTTTCACCGCTCTCACCGGTTCACATGCAGGTTTACCAGAACGTGATGAAAAGCGCAGGCATCGGCGAAGATCGCTACCTTTTCCTTCCGATGCCGACAGATAAAGCATTACGTCAAGCGCGGTATTCGATCATTGATTTCGTGTTGGATCCGATGCCTTACGGCAATGTGAACGGGACGCTGGAGCCGTTGAATGCCGGTGTGCCCGTCGTGATCCTTGTCGGGCGTCGTCACGGGGAGCGGTCGAGCTATTCGATTCTGAAAAACCTGGGTGAAACGCGAACCATCGCGCACAGCGGGAAAGAGTATATCGAGATCGCGGCGCGCTTGAGCCAGGATAAAGCGTTCATGGCGGAGGTGCGCGAGGGAATGCGTCGTGGATTGGAACACTCGCCTCTGGTGGATATGAAACAGCATTGCCGGAATCTCGAAGAAGCGTACATTCGGGCGCTCGAAATGAAAGCGCCGGAAGTGATCGGCGAGATAAGAGAATCGTTTTAACCGCAAAGAATGCAAAGAAAATTTCTCACGCGAAGGCGCGAAGAATGTTTTCCCTCTCCCCTTGCGGGAGAGGGTGCCCCGAAGGGGCGGGAGAAGGGTAAATGAAACGCAATTTTTCACCCCTCTCCCCCAACCCCTCTCCCGCAAGGGGAGAGGGGAGATTCGTTCCTTCGCGGCTTCGCGTGAGGTTGTTCCCGGATGGCGCTTCGCTTATCCGGGCTACGCTTGCTTTGCGCTCTATGCGTTTCTTTGCGTTCTTTGCGGTTAAATTGCTTTTCTCTTCACGCCTTCGCGTGAGAACAAACAGGGCGCGATAAATCGCGCCCCTTGCGCACGGTGGACACGCTACGCTTTGCCCACCCTACGACCCACAAACCGCAAGCCGATCACTGAATAGTTCTCTCGTAGCGATGCGGCACGGTCGCAACATAGCTCGCCCACACCCGACCCAAAGAACCGCCGTCCACACCTGCGTTGTTGTACAGCGTGGCAGAAAAGCCGACGACCGGCAAGCCGGTAAACGTTCTGCCGGAGGGCGCATCGGCGGTCAGTGTGTGATCGCCATATGTTGAATTAAACACGCGCTCAATATTCATCTGCGCCCAACCCGTTTCACATCCGCTCGTACTTACGAATCCCGAATTCGTCGAATGGAGAACTGTACGCGCCGCTTGGGGAGTCCTGAATCCAACAACATTGACCGACCAACTCAGGACAGGAGGAGGGCGGTACGGTGGCGTACAGAAGTCGTCTAGGGAGACGGGAGGTCTTCCTTCACGATCAGAATAGATCAGCCAAAAATCATCAGGCGCTCCCCCCAATCGAAACTCTCTCTGAAACAGCTTGCGCGGTGTCAGTATGCGAGTCGATGGGTTACGATCAAAGTAAAGATACTTGGTTGGCATCGTGACAACCCAATCCGTCGCGCCGGCATAGACTTCCGCAACGTTGAATTCGTTGATGATGGAACCACGCATCAGCACCGACGACACGGCATCCAGACCCGACGCCCATGTGCTTTCTACGGCGTTTCCATTATCATCAATGACCGTCGATGTCGGCGGATGCGCCATTCCCAAGTGCGGATTTTCGCTGCCAGACGCGAACCACAACGTATCCGGCTTGCCATCACCGCCCTGATAAAAGCCGCTCAACGCCACGGCGTCGTAGCCGATGGCGCGCGCCGTGTTGACGTTGATGAGCGTCATGTTGCCGAACAGGCCGCCTGTTCCTTGCACTAGTTGCCTCTGGTTGACCGCCGTTTGCATGGAAGCATTTCGAATGAGTCCGCAGTTGGGTGGTTTCCACTCACCGTCAACCTGCGCGTGCGTTATGCCTATTTCCGTAGGGGATATATCGTGGACGTTCCCTGCGGGGTCAACCCAGGGTCTGGCGAAGTCCCCCATCTCGATAATTTCAACGTAGCCTTCTTTGGTGCGATCAAGCGTCTGGTCTTCCAAGTCCTGATTGGGGCCCGTGTACTGATAGTTCCTGAGCGCTTGAGCTGTCGCAGCCGTTCTGGGGACGTTGGGGTTCGTACACGAGGTGTCGTTTGTAAAGAGCGCCGCGCCAGTCGCCGTCGGAATAACCGCCGCCGTCCATACGTCGTTCGCCGCCAAATAGAGGTTGAAGTCCAGCACTTCGTGCCCTGCCTTGCCTTCGCGGAAGCGCACTCTGACGGCTTTGGCTACACTTTTTGCGTTGACTACGGTGAACAGTGAATCGTAGGCGTTGCCGTCGGCGTTGGCGCGAACGGTGTAATACGGATAAATCAGAACTTGTCCAAGCCCGTCGGGGTTCAGCGCCACCGCTTGCGCGGTTCCCGCCATGCTTGTTGCCGTTGCGATCGCGGCTGCCATCGCCGCCGCTTTCAAACCGATGCTTTTCCTGCTTTTCATGTCTCGGTGCCCCATGTTTGCGAAAAAAGGAAATTATACGCCTCAATGGGGGCGATGGCGTTTATTTTCGCGAGGCGGGGCGGAAAAGGTTTCACGCGCCCGCCGTTTGTCTCCGCAGAGAGACAAAAACCTCAAAGGGAGAGGGGGAAATAAAGTGCCATCTTTTCACCCCTCTCCCCCGACCCCTCTCCCGCAACTGTCTCTATATCACATTTCCGGCATCATAATTTCTGTTCATCATGTACTGTAACCCCTTGACTTCAAATAGAAGATTTTGTTTTCTATGCTGCCTCTCGCAGAGAAATAAGGGTGTCTTGCCTGACAAGTTAAGCGAATTTGTTGACTCAATTGCATGTGGCGTCTTGGATGGAAGCCTTTGTTGTGCTCCTGAAAGGCCCTGCCAGAGCGGCTTGGAGGCTTCCGCCCAACCAAAATAATGACATTGGAGATGTGATATATAGACAGCTCCCGCAAGGGGAGAGGGGAGATTCGTTCCTTCGCGCCTTCGCGTGAGGCCGTTCCCGGACTGCGCTTCGCTTGTCCAGGCTACGCAACTGCGACGCCGCTTCGCGCAGAATGACGGTTTTTTTCTTTGCGTCCTATGCGTTCTTTGCGGTTGTTTTTTTGGAGCGCGGGCGTCCCGCCCGCCACCCTCTCCCCCACCCCTCTCCCGCATGCGGGAGAGGGGAACATTTTTCTCCGCGTCTCCGCGCCCCCACGTGAAAAACAAACAGGGCGCGATAAATCGCGCCCCTACGAATGGTGGATGGCGCTTCGCTTATCCACCCTACGCCCCCATCCCGACCTTCCCCCGCAAGCGGGGGAAGGGGTTTGCGCTTTCGTGGCTTTTCGTGGTTAAAAAAACAAAAAGGGCGGGTTTGAAACTCACCCCTACGCGGATTTTCTGATCGCTGATACCCGATTCCTGATTCCTGAATGCCAGACGGTGACAATCCAGACAGGAAGAAGGGGCGCGGCGGTCATCAAAAACCGTTCGGCTTGTATCACGTTGAACAGCCAGGAAACAAGTTCCGGGAAAGCGATGGCAACGATGGCGATGAGCATGCCGCTCCACACGATCAGGGAGAGCGGTGCTATTTTCGTGTGCAGACTTTCGCGGAATCCGATGGCGAGGGTCGCCAATGCGGCAAGCCAGAGGAGGTGCCAGTTTTCCATCGTGACGAAGTTGGACAACCAGGTATCGGGGTCGCTGTCGAAATGTAGGTTTGCCAGCGCGGGCGATAGCGACGCGCCGAATTGTGTCAGCGCCAGAAGTCCCACGACGGTGACGGCGGGAAGCGCCAATGCCAGAATCCGCGTGCTTTTTGGAAGAAGAATGCAGACGAGCGCCGGCAGCAGCAGCGCCAGCCACAGATAAGCCGTCGGCCAAAGCGTTGCGGCGATGAACGCAAGGAGCAACGCGCACGACAGATCGAACCATTGCCGCGAATGCGCCCAGCGAACCAGCGACAACGCCGCTACAGTAAATGTTCCCGCCAGCGGCAGGTCGGGCAAACCGGCCAGTGCAACGTGGGTGTTGAGCAGCGGCAGCGAGGCGACGAGCCAGGCGGTGATGAGGCTGGCGAAAGGACCGATGCTCTGGCTGCGCATGAAGCCGTACACGGCAAGCGTCAGCGCCAGCAACATGCCCCACCAGGGGAGGTTCATCAGCACGTCGTTCCATTCGCCGATGGCGACACACATCCAGGCTTGCAGCAACGGCAAGGTGATGGGCAGGTTCGGCGCGTTGTCGAGATAAACATGGCTGTTGAGATTGCCGCTGAGATTGCTACTGAGCCAGGCGGCGCTGTCTCCAAAGGGCGCGAGTGTTTTCAGGCCGAAGTAAACATGCGCTTTCGACGCCCATTGAACCGATGCTTCCCAGGGAAAGAGCGGGCGGGTGGCGACTTCAAAAAACAGCAGTCCGAAACGCAGTGCGAGCCAGGCGAGGAGCGCAAAAAAGAAATAGCGCGTCAGTGTGGGGAGGGCGGCAAAAGCGGAAGCGCTATCTTCGCCACCCTCTCCCCCTGCCCCTCTCCCGCAAGCGGGAGAGGGGAGGGCTAAGGAGAGGGTGAGAAAAGGCGCGCGCCGCCAGCCGATGAAAACAGCCAACGCAGTGATCAATAACAACGGTAGCGCGATCACGATGAAGCCGAAAGGAATGCCGACGAGCGCAAGCAAACGCATCAGGCACGTCACCAGCCAGTAACCTAAAAAAGCGCCGAGGCCGAGCCGCCAGCAAAGTTCTCCCGGCGCGTGTACGGCTGTACGAGGCAAGGTCAATGCTGCGGCGGCGTAGAGCAACGCAGCGCCGGTCAGCCAGGGTAAGAGCAAAGCGATCAGTGCGAGAAGCCAGGTCATGGTGTCAACTCAAGGAGGGCGGAACCGGCGTCAATCACTTTGGCGTCGGCAGAAAGTTCGGCGCCGGAAGGCAGGCGGACTTTTTTCTTCGCGGCGTCGTATTGAACGCCGCGTTGTTGAAAGACGAGCACGTAATCGCCGGGTTGCAAAAAGCGCGCGTCGGGTGGCTGCGTCGAGTGAAGATCGTAAAACACCTGATGCGGATAAAGGTGGTACGCCGCGCGGCTTCGCAGGTAAGCGACTTCGGCCATGATGAAGACGCGAACGGGTGTTGTCGGTAATTCCGCGCGCGCTTTTTCGACGAACGCAAAGAGCGCGCCGTCTTCAGCGGCCAGATGTTTTTGCGTCCAGTTTTTGCCGCCGTAGGTTTGCCAGGTTTGCGCGGCCTGTTGCGCCAGTTGGATCGTCCAGCGGGCATCGAGAATCATCCAGCCTATACAGAGAAGCGCCATTCCCGCGTAAAGCCAGTGGCGCGGCATCGCGCGCGGGACATCGAGGTAACGGTCTTGCCAGCGCCGCCAGAGGAGAAGTGCCGCCGCGCCGAGAAACAACAGCGCAAACGCGGCAAGGAGCAACAGCGGCAGCGGGATCGTGCCCGGATCGTTCAACTGGTAAATCGACGTTCCGCGCCAGGCGGTAAAGCTGTTCCACTCTTTGATGCGCAAACGCAAGGTTTCAAAAGCGTCCATCGGATGCGCCCGAAGGTTCACGACGGTGAACGGTTGTTGCGCCGGAAGCTGAAGCGCGAGAGCGAAGCCGAGGACATTGCCGATCCAGTCGGCGTCGCGGCTGAGCGTGACCGGCAACAGGCGACCGTTCTCAATTCTCAGATCTGCCTGGCGCTGCGCATTGGGCGCGTAATCGGTGCGCCACAACAGTTTCGCGGCTGTGCCATCGGGAAGGCCGGAAATGTTCCAGTCCAAAACAGGATAATCCCGCGCCGGAAAGCGGGCGTTGACCGTCAGCACGGCCAGACCATTGGGTCCGGGGGCAAAGTGCGCCTGACCGGGTTCGGCGCCGACCAGCGCGCCACGGGCGACTGCAATGTTCTGCGGCGCCCAGATTTTTACCGAAGCGCCGGAAAACCAGGCGCCCGGCAGTGTCCAGGCCAGATAAACCAGCGTGCAAACCAGTAAAGAAGCGGCAAAAAGGAGCAGCAGCGCGCCTAAAAAGCGGCTTGAGGCGACATTCACGGGGGCAGGCGGCGGCGTTTCCGGCAGCGGGGGCGGGGCGGATGACGCGGGCGGCAGGGGTGTTTCGGGCGGGGAAGGCGGAAAAGTCATGACAAGATAATGGAGTCGGGCGCTCAAACCCAATCATACCGTGAGTTTGGCGGGGCGCGAGGCGGATTTTCACTTTCCTCGATTTTTTTGTTTTCGGGGTGTTGCAAAAGAAAATCGGGTGTGCCATAATCTCATCTCTTCGCTTTTGAAACGTGTGTTTCGAAACGGCTCTTTAAAAAGATGGCGATTGATAGGTGTGGGTGCTGCTCATAGCCTGCTGATCGAGTTTCTTCGATGCAAATCGAAGGAGTTTTGAAAAGCAGGCGGGTTTAAAGAAATAGCAGTACTCATACAGAAGTACGCAAGTGTGGCCGTCGCGAGACGGTCAGTCTTAACGGATTTCGAATGAGTTAATTAAGCAGAGATTAGACTGAAGAGTTTGATCCTGGCTCAGATTGAACGCTGGCGGCATGCTTTACACATGCAAGTCGAACGGCAGCACGGGGGCAACCCTGGTGGCGAGTGGCGAACGGGTGAGTAATACATCGGAACGTGCCCCGTAGTGGGGGATAACCAGTCGAAAGATTGGCTAATACCGCATATGCTCTGAGGAGGAAAGCGGGGGATCGCAAGACCTCGCGCTATGGGAGCGGCCGATGTCCGATTAGCTAGTTGGTGGGGTAAAGGCCTACCAAGGCGACGATCGGTAGCTGGTCTGAGAGGATGATCAGCCACACTGGGACTGAGACACGGCCCAGACTCCTACGGGAGGCAGCAGTGGGGAATTTTGGACAATGGGGGCAACCCTGATCCAGCCATGCCGCGTGAGTGAAGAAGGCCTTCGGGTTGTAAAGCTCTTTTGTACGGAAAGAAAAGGTCGAGGCTAATACCCTTGATCCTTGACGGTACCGTAAGAATAAGCACCGGCTAACTACGTGCCAGCAGCCGCGGTAATACGTAGGGTGCGAGCGTTAATCGGAATTACTGGGCGTAAAGCGTGCGTAGGCGGTTCGTTGTGTCTGCCGTGAAAGCCCCGGGCTTAACCTGGGAATTGCGGTGGAAACTGGCGAGCTTGAGTGTGGCAGAGGGGGGTGGAATTCCACGTGTAGCAGTGAAATGCGTAGAGATGTGGAGGAACACCGATGGCGAAGGCAGCCCCCTGGGCTAACACTGACGCTCAGGCACGAAAGCGTGGGGAGCAAACAGGATTAGATACCCTGGTAGTCCACGCCCTAAACGATGTCAACTGGTTGTTGGGGAAGCGATTCCTTAGTGACGTAGCTAACGCGTGAAGTTGACCGCCTGGGGAGTACGGTCGCAAGATTAAAACTCAAAGGAATTGACGGGGACCCGCACAAGCGGTGGATGATGTGGATTAATTCGATGCAACGCGAACAACCTTACCTACCCTTGACATGTCCGGAATCCTGCAGAGATGCGGGGGTGCCCGAAAGGGAACCGGAACACAGGTGCTGCATGGCTGTCGTCAGCTCGTGTCGTGAGATGTTGGGTTAAGTCCCGCAACGAGCGCAACCCTTGTCCTTAGTTGCTACGCAAGGGCACTCTAAGGAGACTGCCGGTGACAAACCGGAGGAAGGTGGGGACGACGTCAAGTCCTCATGGCCCTTATGGGTAGGGCTTCACACGTCATACAATGGCCGGTACAGAGGGTTGCCAACCCGCGAGGGGGAGCCAATCCCAGAAAGCCGGTCGTAGTCCGGATTGCAGTCTGCAACTCGACTGCATGAAGTCGGAATCGCTAGTAATCGCGGATCAGCATGTCGCGGTGAATACGTTCCCGGGTCTTGTACACACCGCCCGTCACACCATGGGAGTGGGTTTTACCAGAAGCAGGTAGCCTAACCGTAAGGAGGGCGCCTACCACGGTAGGATTCATGACTGGGGTGAAGTCGTAACAAGGTAGCCGTATCGGAAGGTGCGGCTGGATCACCTCCTTTCTCGGAAACCGTAGCAGCATCCACACCTATCAATGGCCAGAAAAACACCACGACGAGATACCGGGTTTGTAGCTCAGCTGGTTAGAGCACCGTCTTGATAAGGCGGGGGTCGATGGTTCGAGTCCATCCAGACCCACCAAGACAACGGGGGATTAGCTCAGCTGGGAGAGCACCTGCTTTGCAAGCAGGGGGTCGTCGGTTCGATCCCGTCATCCTCCACCAGTTACATTGGTTCAGGGACAAAGGTTCGGTCGTGGGAAAAACAGCATTCAGTGGACAGCGCATGAAGAAAAATTCCTGTGTTGTCCTCTGAACACTGTTCGTTCTTTAAAAATGCGGAAGGCAAGAAAAAATTTATCGTATCCGAGAGCTGGATGGTCGAAAGGCCGAAGGCTGGAAGATACGGTGGGTTGATTGCAACAAGGTCGTTTCCTGAAAGGGAAACGGCACACAAACAAAACCATAGCGACTGCGAACAAAAGGCGCACCGTTATGGAGTCAAGTGACTAAGTGCATATGGTGGATGCCTTGGCGATCACAGGCGAAGAAGGACGTGGCAGTCTGCGAAAAGTTGCGGTGAGCTGACAAACAAGCTTTGACCCGCAAGTGTCCGAATGGGGAAACCCGGCTCGCAAGAGTCATCCCTGACTGAATACATAGGTCAGCGGAAGCAAACCCGGAGAACTGAAACATCTTAGTACCCGGAGGAAAAGAAATCAACCGAGATTCCCAAAGTAGTGGCGAGCGAAATGGGAAGAGCCTGCAAGAGATAACCGTTGCGTTAGTGGAAGCTCCTGGAAAGTAGCGCCATAGTGGGTGATAGCCCCGTACGCGAAAACCCGACGGTGAGACTAGGCTTGCGACAAGTAGGGCGGGGCACGTGAAACCCTGTCTGAACATGGGGGGACCATCCTCCAAGGCTAAATACTCGTGATCGACCGATAGTGAACTAGTACCGTGAGGGAAAGGTGAAAAGAACCCCGGGAGGGGAGTGAAAAGACCTGAAACCGTATGCATACAAACAGTGGGAGCCTCCTTGAGGGGTGACTGCGTACCTTTTGTATAATGGGTCAGCGACTTACGTTCAGTAGCAAGCTTAACCGAATAGGGGAGGCGCAGCGAAAGCGAGTCTGATAAGGGCGACATAGTTGCTGGGCGTAGACCCGAAACCGGATGATCTAGCTATGGCCAGGCTGAAGGTGGGGTAACACCTACTGGAGGGCCGAACCCACTAACGTTGAAAAGTTAGGGGATGAGCTGTGGCTAGGGGTGAAAGGCTAAACAAATCCGGAAATAGCTGGTTCTCTCCGAAAACTATTGAGGTAGTGCCTCGTGTATTGCCTTCGGGGGTAGAGCACTGTAATGGTTGTGGGGGTCATTGAGGCCTACCACGCCATAGCAAACTCCGAATACCGAAGAGTATGAGCACGGGAGACAGACGCCGGGTGCTAACGTCCGACGTCAAGAGGGAAACAACCCAGACCGCCGATTAAGGTCCCAAAGACACAGTTAAGTGGGAAACGAAGTGGGAAGGCTAAAACAGCCAGGATGTTGGCTTAGAAGCAGCCATCATTTAAAGAAAGCGTAATAGCTCACTGGTCGAGTCGTCCTGCGCGGAAGATGTAACGGGGCTCAAACTGTGCACCGAAATCGCGGGTTCAGATGTCAGATTTCAGCAATCAGAAATCAGGAAAGACAGGCAAAACGATATGGAGACTTATGGTTTCGAGAGGTTGGAGGTGTTCAAGCGAGCATACAGGGTTTCTTTGGAAATTCATAGAGCGAGTTTGGCGTTTCCAATGGCGGAACAACAGTCCGGGATAGCGGATCAGATGCGGCGAGCGAGCAAAGGAATTTGCGCGAATATAGCCGAAGGATTTGGGAAGCGACCGTATTCCAAGGCGGAGTTCAGGCGTTTTATTGCGATGGCGATAGGAAGCTCGGACGAGATGCGGCTTTGGTTGAGATATTGTTTTGACCTTGGATATCTTGAAGAGAGCAGTTGGCGTGTTTGGCGAGACACTTACGAGGAGATTGCCAAGATGTTGACGTGTTTGATTCGAGAGAAACCTGACAACTGATTTCTGTAATCTGACATCTGGACGGTAGGAGAGCGTTCCGTAGGCTGTTGAAGGTGGCTTGAGAAGGCTGCTGGAGGTATCGGAAGTGCGAATGCTGACATGAGTAGCGATAAAGCGGGTGAAAGTCCCGCTCGCCGTAAGCCCAAGGTTTCCTGCGCCACGTGCATCGGCGCAGGGTGAGTCGGCCCCTAAGATGAGGCAGAAATGCGTAGTCGATGGGAAGCGGGTTAATATTCCTGCACCGGCCTGAAATGCGATGGGGGGACGGAGAAGGTTAACTCTACCGGGTGTTGGACGTCCCGGGTTAAGCGTGTAGGCGTGTCCTTTAGGCAAATCCGGAGGACTTAGCTGAGGCGTGATGACGAAGTCGAGACTTGTCTCGGCAAAGTGAGTGATACCATGCTCCCAGGAAAAGCCTCTAAGCTTCAGTTTCAGGGCGACCGTACCGCAAACCGACACAGGTGGGCGAGCTGAATATGCTAAGGCGCTTGAGAGAACTCGGGTTAAGGAACTCGGCAAATTGATACCGTAACTTCGGGAGAAGGTATGCCCTTTGTAGGTGAACGTGAACAACGGGAGCCGAAGAGGGTCGCAGAGAATAGGTGGCTGCGACTGTTTAACAAAAACACAGCACTGTGCAAACTCGAAAGAGGACGTATACGGTGTGACGCCTGCCCGGTGCCGGAAGGTTAAGTGATGGGGTGCAAGCTCTTGATCGAAGCCCCGGTAAACGGCGGCCGTAACTATAACGGTCCTAAGGTAGCGAAATTCCTTGTCGGGTAAGTTCCGACCTGCACGAATGGCGTAACGATGGCCACACTGTCTCAACCCGAGACTCAGCGAAGTTGAAATGTTTGTGAAGATGCAATCTCCCCGCGGCAAGACGGAAAGACCCCATGCACCTTTACTGTAGCTTTACATTGGACTGTGACGGGATTTGTGTAGGATAGCTGGGAGCCTTTGAAGCGAGGACGCTAGTTCTCGTGGAGGCGACGTTGAAATACCAGCCTGATGTCGTTGCGGTTCTAACCCAGGCCCCTGATCGGGGTCGGAGACCGTGTATGGTAGGCAGTTTGACTGGGGCGGTCTCCTCCCAAAAGGTAACGGAGGAGCTCGAAGGTTCGCTTAGCGCGGTCGGACATCGCGCTGGACGTGTAAGGGCACAAGCGAGCTTGACTGCGAGACCCACAAGTCGAGCAGGTACGAAAGTAGGACCTAGTGATCCGGTGGTTCTGAATGGAAGGGCCATCGCTCAACGGACAAAAGGTACGCTGGGGATAACAGGCTGATTCCGCCCAAGAGTCCATATCGACGGCGGAGTTTGGCACCTCGATGTCGGCTCATCACATCCTGGGGCTGTAGCCGGTCCCAAGGGTATGGCTGTTCGCCATTTAAAGTGGTACGTGAGCTGGGTTCAAAACGTCGTGAGACAGTTTGGTCCCTATCTGCCGTGGGCGCTGGATATTTGACGGGGCCTGCTCCTAGTACGAGAGGACCGGAGTGGACGTACCGCTGGTGTACCGGTTGTGACGCCTAGTCGCATCGCCGGGTAGCTATGTACGGAAGAGATAACCGCTGAAAGCATCTAAGCGGGAAACTCGCCTGAAGATGAGATATCCCGGGGGTTAAACCCCCCTAAAGAGCCGTTGAAGACCACAACGTTGATAGGCTGGGTGTGGAAGCGTGGTAACACGTTAAGCTAACCAGTACTAATCACTCGTGAGGCTTGACTCCATAACCGTGCGCGCTTTTGGTTTTTGAAACCAAGCGCCTTGGAGCAACAACCCGAATTTTTCTTGCTTTCCCACCTTCTATGCCTGACGACCATAGCCTGCTGGTCCCACTCCTTCCCATCCCGAACAGGACCGTGAAACAGCAGTACGCCGATGATAGTACGCATTCGCGCGTGCGAAAGTAGGTCATTGTCAGGCACCCATACGAAAAAAGCCCTTCCCGACCGGAAGGGCTTTTTTCATTTTGGCGGAGAAAATCTCCCCTCTCCCGCAAGGGGCTAGTGTATGCACACAACTCCGAATGCATATAATATTTGTTGTTGCAACAGCTTTGGGAGGTGCTCAGGCATGAGAATTGAATGCGGAGATCGCAGACTCGACCTTGCGGGGTATGATCTGCATG
>Ga0209737_10001112_pt1 | contig 19814 bp, 19 predicted proteins | sample TergutCu122P3_FD_187284 | JGI IMG/M metagenome (GOLD analysis project Ga0209737, IMG submission 187284) | Cubitermes ugandensis P3 segment gut microbial communities from Kakamega Forest, Kenya - Cu122 P3 (SPAdes) (version 2) | ecosystem: Host-associated > Arthropoda: Insects > Digestive system...
GAAAGATATTCATTAAACTCAATGCGTTTACTGGGTTTAAGAGTATCACCCAAACTGTAAGCACCGTCTGCTCTGTTTAAGCGTGAATTTTTATCAACAGCATTTACAACCCAAAACGCACTTGCCCCTGCTTTGCCATAAGTACCGGTACTCCATATAGCAGCACCGCCGCTATCATAGGCAACAAGGTTTCCGTCATCCTGCATCTGCAATATTACAGCCTTGCGATTATTTACGTTAGGCTGTGACCAAAGGTTCCAAAGAGCCTTACCTGTCGAGTCATATATTACAATGTTTCCGTCTGTTTGCAAGGTGATATACTGTGCTCCCGTACCTTTTCCATTTGTGCCGGCTACCCAAAGAGCACGGTCACTGCTGTATACTGCAAAATTACCGTCTGCCTGCATTTTTGCAATAAACTTTCTGTTAGGACTTGACAAGTATTCATTGAATAGAACGCTTTCGCCGGGTTTAAGATTTACGCCCTTGCTGTAAGCCCCATACGTCGCATTTAAACTGGCATTTCTTGAACTAATATTGACAATATCAAACACACTTGTTTCGTGAGGATAATCAGAATTTTGTGAACTCCATATAACGCTTCCGCTACTGTCAAGTGCCACAAGTTTTCCGTCATTCTGCAATTTAAGTTCCGATGCCTTACGGTTATTTACTCCGGACTGAGCAGAAAGACGCCAAAGTATAGTCCCTTCCGAATCATACATAACAATATCGCCAGTTTCATCACCGTATTCCTGCCCTTGAATATAAATTAACTTTGAGCCAATACCCTTGCCGTTTGTAGCGGTTGCCCAAAGAGTGCAGTCGCTGTTGTAAATAATAAAGTTTCCGTCACCCTGCATTTTAGCTACATATTTTCCGTTAGGGCTTGATAAGTATTCGTTGGCATTAATAGTTCCGTATGTTTTTATTGATGAACCTAAGCTATAAGACGCACTCGTAACGTTTATGCAGGCATTCGGCGTTGCCGGAATAGGTTTCCATGTTCCTGCACCTTGTAAATATGGTACAGGGTCTTTTTTAACACCGCTGATTAATACCTCGAAATGCAGGTGATAACCGCCATTCTGTCCCTGAACACCGCCGGTATTTCCTACATAACCAATTATCTGTCCTTGTGTAACCGTTGAGCCTTTCGCAACACAAGCCTTATCCCGCATATGCATATAAGTCGTTGCATATCCGCCGCCGTGGTTAATAGTTATGTAGTGTCCTGCCCCGCCGGCTTGATAATCAACCGTTGTAACTGTGCCTGATTTTACAGCCCTAATCGGTGTGCCTACTATGTTAGGCCAGTTAAAATCCACCCCCGCATGCGGTTTGCTTCTATTAGCTGTATCGCCAAAACTTGAAGAAATGTGCCCGCCTTGAGCTTGTTTTTTTAAAATAAGTCCGTCCAAAGGAAGAATAAATCCATATTGGTTTGAAGTCGGACTTGAGTTTTCTTCCGTTTGTTGATCGGGAGTTTGCAGGTCGGGGATTAACAACTCGCCAATCATATATTCGCCGAACAATTCATCATCATGATAAATTTGTACAACCATGCCTTGCTCTAAAAAGCCGTCAGTTACTGCTTCACCAGCTTTCAGAATAACGGCGTAATGGTTTTCGGCGTATTCCTCTATATCAAAAAGCAAATCTTCTACAAGATTATTCTCATAAACCCCGCCAACTGTCATAGCTTCGATGTCAAAATCGTACAGTGAACTGTGATAACAAGTTTCATAATAATCTTTGTCGTATTCTTCTTCCCAAACATTGGTTTTGGGTTCATCATTGGTCACAGCATTAACTGACGGAACTAATGAAAAGAAAATTGACAAAGTCAATATAACAGAAATCGCTCTAAATGAAATCTTCATGGTTTTTTACATCCTTTTGAATAATTTAATCTATGTTTATACATGAACCTAAGTCAACCTTATCCTTTTCTTTGGTATAAATAAGGATTTCCTTTCCGTTGTATGAAAAAGTTGAGATATACTTTTCATTTCCATATATTGTAAAGTCCTCAAGTGATTCTGTTCCGATATGTTTAAGTCCGTAGGATTTTTCAATTTCTGCTGAAGTTATCGAACGCTCTAATCCTAAAAACAATTCGGACGGCTTAACATACCAAATAGAACCGCAATTAGCGGCAGGCTTTTGTAAATCCGCCAATATCAAATTATCATTGTCGTCCCACGGCAAAGGCCATGAACCGCTGACCTCTTGACCCCAGTCAAGTTCTTCTAGTCCCCAACAATAAGCACCGTATCCGTTTTTGAAATAATACTCTATGCTTCCACCGGAAATCTCCGCACCTATAAGCTCACCACGTTTTGCCAGTAACTGAGAATAAGAACGTCCAATATCAGCAAGCAAATCCAAATTCAGTTTAGCGGTTGAAGCGGTAGTTGTTTCGGGTACGGTCGTGCTTATTGTTGTTATGGTAGTTATTGTCGTTTCAATTTTGCTTTCTGCTGTAGTGGTTGCATCAGTAGTTTCCTGTGTAATTTCACTTGTTGTCGGTTCGGTTGTCGTACTGTCGGGCTGTTTCTTGCCATTATTCCCACAAGCACACAGCAGTATAGCACCAAGAACCAAAACAGATATCAATGTGATTTTTTTCATAGCGATTACCTCCAAAATTGCGTTAATCCTTAGACTTCTGCTTTAGTCCGATAGTAAGTGCGGTGATTGCTGATAACCCGCATACCGTATAAAGCAGGACAATTATGCTGTCGTCCCCGGTTTTAGGGGCGTTTGAGTTTGATTTTTTTGTTGTTACAGCCGATGTTGTGGTGGTTGCCGTGGTTGATGTTGACCCCGTCGCGTTTGAGCCAATAATAACTGAGGTGGTCGATTTAGTTGTAGAGGTTACTGTGGTTGATGTTAAGTTTTCCGTGTTAGAGCCAGTTATTGTGGTGGTAGTTGTTTCCGTTGTTGTAGTTGATGTTGCGGTTGTCGTAGTCGTAGTTGTTGGTGTGTAGTTTGGGTCGGGTGTCCATTTGGCGTAGAGCCATCTACCACCTTTAGGCATCATTGAATAATACTCTGTACCGGGATATAATATTATTGGCTCATAGGTTACATCACACCACGAGTCATCGAAATTCCAAGGAATTAGGTTATATTCATATGAACTCAACCAGTATTTATTATGCCAACCATCAAAGATAAATCCTTCTTTTGTAGGGTCTTGAGGTTTCTCGACAGTTGCGCCTACATAATAACGGTCAGCAAAATTTTGAAGCGGTATCTCACTGCCGCCATCAGTATCAAAATTCACCCGAACGTCCCCAAGTCCACCCTCCCAAGTAGCCCAACCTACATGAAGTACGATATCCGAAGTTATGGGGGTATTGAAATCCCAATTCGTCCAACCAGTTCCAGAAGATGTGTACCAACCTGAAACACTGCATTCTAAAAGTTTCCCATCCTCTGCAATGAGGGCAGGACTCGGAATAGCTGGTTTTGTTATAAATTCTCCATGCGATACAGTCTGTGGCGGTATTTCCACAACACCGCTTGTATCAAAAGTTACAGTATAAGTGTTAGTTTCCGCACTAATAATTAAACTTCCTGTACTTGCAGCAACTACAGTAATTGCGAGTACAAATGCAGCGGTTACTGACATAACTCTTTTTAACATAAATAAAATCTCCTATCAATTTAGTGTTTGTCTGACTAATACTGTATCAAAAACATCAATTACACCATCACCGTTTAGGTCTGCTTCTCCTTTTCCCAATGGAGCAAATACTCCCAAAACCTGTTTGTCAAGTATTGATAATCGATTAGCGGCAGATATTTCTACAAAAGGAAAATCATTGTTTAAAGCGTAAACCTCGGCACTTGAACCCGCATAACCGTAAATTTTCAAGTTCTCACAACCAAAAAAAGCCGTATCTTCAATATGTGTAACACTTTTGGGAATGAATAAATCAGTTAAACCAGTACAACGCAAAAATGAATAACGTCCGATACTCGTTACGTAATCGGGAATAGTTATGCCATACAAATCTTTACGCCCGAAGAAAGCGTAATCCACTATGCGTGTTGCACTGTCAGATATGATTTTTTCCGAGAAAGGCTTTGAGATAATATCATAACTGCGGTCTAAGTTAATATATAGAGATTCACGGTAACCGTAAAAATCCTCAGCAGTTATTTCGGCAAATTTTCTTGTCAATTCGGAAGCGCAGACCTCACAAAAGGGTTCTTTGGTAGCACTCATTTTGCATTTTTTATCTGGAACAGGAATATACCAACCGCCAACCAAATGTATACCGATGTCGTCAATTCCTATAAATGGTTTCCACCTAATTTTATCTAGGTCTGAGACACGTGTCATGTTAGCAGATTCTTCATATTTATTTCCGTATTCATCCCGTAAATTTCCGAATGAATGCCCTAATTCATGTGCGACAACATCACCAGTATTATTTCCATTTTGATTGGGGTCAGGGCAAATAGCAGAAACGGCAAATCCAGTATATATGCCATACTTATCTTTATAAACAGCAACCCCGCATTCGGTTGATATGTTATTATGCAAAACAACTGACAACGATTCTTCGCTTTCCTTTAGTCCATATTCAGCGTAAAAAGAGCTTCTTAGATTTCTAGCTTTTTCTAGGTCTCTAATATTCATCATTTGTCCTTTATCCCTACCGTCATCATAAATATAAGTGCTAAAATAGGTGTCAGGATATGGCATTACAGGTGTTCTGTATGGTGTTCCCATCATTGAGTCTTTTGATACGATTTTTATAGCATACACCTTAATCTGTTCTTTAAACTCGCTGTACGGGTAAATCGCAAAAAGCTGTCCCTTAACCTTTTGCGATTCGGTAATAAAGCTGTCTTGCTCGCTTTGAGTAAACCCGTCACCCATTATCGTTATGATAATGCTTTTGTCTGACACAGGGGTATCAGCGGTTAAATCTACAACACCGTCAACATCTTTAAAGTCTTCAAAACGTGTTGGTGAATATTCCGCATTTGGGTCATAATAAAACTCGTTGGGAATTTCCTCTGCTTCCATCGTCCCATCAGAATAGAAATACTCAACCGAAATAGTCTCATTGGTGGTGCTGCCTTGACTTGTAGCTTGCATTGATGGAGCAGTTATAGTAACAGTCAGTACCAATGCCGTCAATACAGCCTTTATCTTTGGTTTAAATCTTCTCATAAATATCTCCAGTTGCTGTAAAAAAATCTATTATATGTATTATTATACCATACCATTGAAATCAAGTCAATACATTTGGTTGCTTTTTTAGTTATTCAAATAAAAAAACAACGGTTATTTTAGTATTTTCAGGCCATCATTAATCATATATCGAATTTGTCGCAGATGAACCTCATTTGCGACCTATAGCCATTTATTCCGCATTAACACGTCATTTCATGCATGGATGACCATAAAACTGACCATATTAACCGCAAGAATAAATTTCTGACAAACCGTTCATGCATAAGCGTTTTTGCTCATCAAGAGCATGGGCATACTTATTCAGAGTTACTGTCGCTGAACCGTGACCGAGAATTTCCGACAAACTTTTAACATCGAAACCGCTCTCCAATGCTCTTGTAGCAAAAGTATGACGCGTTGTGTGGAAGTTTACATTCTTCACTTCGGCCGTGACAAGTAGCTTTTTAAACCTCCTTTGAACGCTGCGCGGTTCTGCGGGATTGCCTTTTATTGCAATAACGTATTCGCAGTCGGAGGTTATTTTCTGCTCCTTGAGCAGGGAAACCATGAACTCCGGCAACGGTATAGCTCTTTCAGAAGTCAGACTTTTGGGTGGCAACAGGGCGAGTTCAGTCTTGGAACCGCCCTTTGAACGTATCCTTTGCATAGTCCTCCGAATATGCAAAATCCTACATTCAAAGTCAATGTCATTCCATTGCAGACCGCATAATTCGCCGAGCCGAATTCCAGTGTAGAGAGTAAGCATCACAGCAAGATAGTCAACGCTGCTTGTTTCTTTAGCCGCCGTTTCAAGCCTTTTCTGCTCGTCAAGCGATAGGCATTCAGCACTTGATTTCGGCTTTTTCGGCAGTTTTACCGCAAAAATATCGCTGTCATTCGATTTTACACCTGCTTTCAAAAACGAAAACAGCGCCTGCACGGTCACAGGAGACAACCCGTTTTCCATCTGCTTGTTTACAAAGTTTTGCATAATTTCAGGAGTGAGCGTTTCGCACTTCATATTGCCGAAATACGGTGCTATGTGGTTGCCGAGGTATCGCTGATAAACATCATGGGTTGACTGCTTTATTTGATATTTCAGTGATTCGAGATACAGTGCAACTGCGTCAACAACCGTTCCAATTGCTATAACAGGAGTTGCAATGCCGGGTTGTGCAACTTTTTCCAGTTTCTGCTTAACCTCGGCATAGCTTTTCCCAAAAACCGAACCATATTTTTTCTTTCCTTTTTCGTTGAACCCTTTTACATAACGTCCCTCAAATCTTCCGTCTTTGCGATGATAAATGTTCCTTGCCATCCGCATAGTGAAAGCCTCCTTTGCCAAAAAACTGACCATATTAGAAAATATTAAGAGTTCGCCTGCTGGCATTTTGCACAAGTTTCTCCGGAAATATTCAGAATAATTTTGAATTTTTCCGTAAAAAAGTATTGTGTTTTTGCTCAAAATGTGGTATAATTATAAAAGTGTGGGTAGTGTTTTCATTTTGAGCTGTTAATCCCTTGTCGCAAATGAGGTTCATTTGCGACCTAAGATAATGTGCAAAACAACGGTATCAAGCCATTTCCACTACATACGTTACCATAGAATCTTCTACAAGTCAAGCGGAATTTCACTTTTTCATATGTTCAATGACAAAGCATTGGTTCAGTTTACGAACAGCAAGCAATCCTTATCGATGATACCAACTCGGTTGAGGAGTAACTGCAAGATGAACGCTTACAATACGTTACATCATATGTATCCCTTTTGCATCTTGGTGACTGTGCATAATAACGGTGGATAGTTTCTTGAACGCTGGTCTTTGCTAAATCATGACCGAACAAACAGAAAATACCGCGTGTTTCACCTTCGCCGTGAATACTGTCAATAATCAACTGCGACTTCTCTTTGTCGACATCATCTAAAAAGACAATTTCAGTATGATTACAGCCCTTAAAAGTGCATTCATGTTCTGCGGTTTCTGCATTTGTGTTAAAACCAACTGACACAGTCAGTACACAAGCAGAAACAAGAACCGATAGTTTCTTTGTAACATTCTTAATTTTCATAACCTTAAAACTCCTTCAATTCTGCGATAATTCCGAGAATTATACTCTCATCATCAATAATAAGAGCATATGAGTTTGTCCCATCATACCACCAAGCTTGATATGTACCATTCTCGTTATCAGCAATATTATACTCTATTCCATTTTCTTCGAATGGATAGTTGTTATCGAATAGATTAACTCCAACTGTGATAGTCAATTCGATGTATTTCTGCCCTGAACCAGCCGCGAATATTTTTGTTTCACCGCCAAAATTACGAACAGTGAAACGCCTAAGATCATACCCATCAGGTAACGTTTCAGGAAACAGAATCTGCAGTTTTTCATCTGCAAGCAACGCCTCAATTGAATCGTATGACATGACATCATCAGTACGAATTACGTCATTTCCGTTATAATCCAATGGAATATTCACGGGAATTCCAATTATTTTCTTGCCCAAATCCACAACGCTGTACCCCATTGCCCCTGCAACCAAAGCAGTAACGGCGAGAGCAACAGCAATAATAAATACAGGAATTAAGACATGTCTTGGGTATCTATGACGCTTTTGTGATGTGCGTTCAGCTTCCTCTGATTTCACCTGATGCACGATTTCTTCAGCTAACTCAGCCTCAGTATCCGCCAATTTCTCCTTGTCGACTCCATCAATTTCAAGAATCAAATTAACGCACTCAGCAATCAAGTCCATGTCCATTTTACCGAGCCGTTTTTTCTTTTCCCGCAAAATAATGATGTCGAATGCAGATTTTTTGTCAGTGCTGTCATTAATTTCGAACGACGACAGCAATGCCGCTAATTTTTCAGACATAATTTACCGCCCTCATTTCATAAAATTACAAACCGTCATGTGTATCATCACTCCCCTGCAATATTAGGTAGGCACACAGTAATGGAAGTTTAAGTGTAGAAATTCGAATTTTTTAGGAAAATTACAAAAATCCACAAAATCTCATATCCCAATGTGTTCGCTCAACTCTTTGATAGTCTTTCTGAGTTTTTCTTCTAAAAGCTTGCTCTTATCAAAAAGTGTGGTTTTGGGCATATTCAACCGGTCGGACGCTTCTTTGAAAGTGAATTTGTGCCTGTAAATTGCATCAAATATCGCTTTTTCATCGGCAGACAAATCCTCATAAATCTCAGAAACAATCCGCTGCACATCTTCATCGCTTAGCTTATCGTCATAATTATCGTAAACAAGTAACTCATCAAAAAGTTCATCAGCTTCGTGAATATCAAGACGGCGTTTCCGCTCTTTTTGACAGTTTCTCCAATAACTTTTAATTTCGTTATCCGCAACTCTAAAAATCCACGCTTTTATGTGCTTTTTTGATAGCTTGTACCATTTTTTGTGCAAGAGAATCATGACGCTGCTGGTTATTTCCTTAGCATCATGATGGTTGTTATTGAGTTTAGACAAGCAATATCTGAAAATTAAAGGAGTATTCGTTCTGATTACTTCTTCAATATTTTCATTTTTCATCATAAATTGAATATCCCCTTTATCTAATTTTGCACATTATGCTGTGTTCTCACAGTTATATTTGTGAGCAATGACGATTTTTCAGATTTCTCCGAATTTCTGAGAAGCAAGTCCCATTACTGTATGAGGACGGTGTGAATTCTTGATAATCGGCTACTTTGCAAAAACTTTCACGTCAGAATAGTGGACTTGTATGCCCTTTAACTTTGCATACTTAGCAATGTAAAGATTGTCATCTTCGCATCCGAAGACGAGTACTAAGTCGCTGGTATCGACCATGTACTCGTCGCAAACCTCGTAAGGGTCTCGGTCATCTGAAAGTTTGTACGAATCTTCTGCAAGTTCTCCGCATTCATTTTCAATACCGAAAGTGCGTGGAATGTGTACGCTTTCCGCCTTTTCATGAGCCTTGTAATAGCGTTCACGCCAATCTTCAAACCAATCAGAAGTGTGTTCTTCGTAAGGTACAGCAATGTGAAGTTTAGCTTTTCTAAAAGCTGGCAGTTCGCAAAGTATCTCCGCAGTCCACAGAGGTATCCCGTATTCGCAATTCACATAAAAATCGGTAACACCCATGAGATATAGCTGTGCAATTGTTTTCATGAGGTCGGTTTTAAGAGCGTCTGCGTGATACTCATATTCATTCCTGCCGACGTTGAGATTTTCGTAACCTACTGATGCGATTACGCAAGTTAGCAATATTATCAACTCCAAATCATAATAAAATAAAGCATATTTTTCTAAAGATGCTTATGATAATCATAGCATATTGTTATAAAAAGTGCAACGGTTTTGGTAATAGTTATGATTAATTTCGACATATTTCACAAAAACAATTCACAATAAGCCCTTATCCTTTATCGGATGAGGGCTTTTTTGTTTTGTTATTGTATTAATCTTCCCTCGGAATAGACCTCAAAATCCTAGCCAGTGAGCTATCCCTTTCCTTTATTGTATCTTGCAATTCATGTAAATAATTACGCATAGCATTGTATTCGCACTTAAATATGAAACCGTCATCTTCGAGGATTTCGCAAAATTTCATATGCGAATAGCGATATGCATATAAATCCTCAACATCGAATTCATAAGTCCAAGCTTCTGTATCAGGACGTTCCTCCACCCATGAATATTCCTCATCATTAAGGCCATCAAGGTCAATAAATTGAGTACAATTGTTACCAATTTCAATGCTGCCGTATTCTTTTCTAACAAATTCATCCACATGGGGAAGGTCATCCCAAAAAAGTGTATACTTCGGTTCGTCAAGCTTACTTAGAATAAAATTGTACAGAAATGAGGCAGGCGGGTTATTTGGGAAATTCGGCGGTTCACCGTGAACGTATTCAATAGTCGGATGAATTTCTTTCAGGAACGTCCAGTAACCGTCTTCCCTGTCACATCGTTCAAATAGGCTCTGTAGATACGGTACAAAAATATGAGCTTTAACCTTGTCAGGTATCATATCATAAAGCATTGTAAATACATTTTCGCCTTTCGTTCGGCGTTTTTCAAAGAATTCTCCTGCCAACCCCAGTATTTCATTGCTCTGCTCAGCGAAAAATAAGGCACAAAAGTACTCCTGAAAACTTCGGTGCGTGAAGTGATACTTGCCCTCGAAATACATAAGACACAGATTTACACAGAGGTCGTAAGCAAAATCAGACGGCCTTACATTGGTATTTCTGCTTTCCTGTACATCATTAAAATACCGTGCAAACTCTTCTTTTGTAAGTTCAAATTTTGAATCACCGTATGTTCGGAAACAGAATTCTGCAAAGTATTTTGCAATTGCCTCCGGAAACATCTTGCTTTTATAGAGCCTCATATATCCTGTCTTGCTTGCATCATGCTTTTCGGAAAGCGCGTCAAATGCACGGCGGTAAAACTCATGCATCTTTGTAGGAATTTTGGCATACTTCTCGTATGTCAGAAGCATTATTGTAAGCAATAACGGATTTTCTACGAATGAGCGGTGAGTGTCATAAAGCGACTTTTTAAGTAGTATGAGAAAGCTTTCTTTAAATCCCGGTTCATCAGGACGGTATTCCAAACGTTCAACAAGTTTAATTGCTTGCTGATGCGTAAACGGCATGATTTTTACCACGGTGAATCGGGAAAAAGATACAAAAGACTGAAACGGTCGTGACGATATTATAAAGAAGTTTTTTGGATATCTGTCAGCGAAAGTTTCAATCTCAGATTCAAACCGCTGGCTCGGTTCGCCGTTTATTTCGTCCATACCGTCAAATAACAGCAGAAAATGTCCGCCGTTAAGCTTTGCAGTGAACATTTTCTTAGTAATGGCTTTATTTAAGTTCTTAAGCGTTTCATAAATAAATTCAGTTAAATTCTTGAAGCTGTTGTAATTTTTAAGCGGTAAAAATATAGGTATATGACAAAAATCATCATATTCAGCAATTGCGTTCATAAGCAAGTGCTTCATCATCATGGACTTGCCGACACCGCCGTCACCGTCAATGATAAGGAAATTTGATAAACCAGTGAGGTTTTTAGCAGTCACATCAGTGATAATATTTTCCCTTGTAACACCCAGCGAGTGGCTTATATTGTTAGGCACATAAAAATCATAAAAGGGTTTCGGACGGTCATTGTAGAGAAAAGTTTTTGTTGTGCTGTATTTATCCTTTGCGTTATAAAGGTACTCATCAAATGCAATTGAAGACGTTGAGGCATCTTCGTCGCATTGCTTTAAAAATGCGATGCTGTTCTGTTCTTCTGCGAACGAATTGATAAAATTCTCATCAATAAATTCTACTGTTTCTTTGCCGTACCTGTTGTCAAGCTGTGTAACGAATAGGAAAATACCCGCCAAGAACTTAGATAATTCAAACTTGCTCTGCTTTTGCAGGGCATTTTTTGTTGTGCCTGAAACTTTATCAATAACGGTATCGCCGTTAATGTTGTCATCATTCATGATTATTTCACGAATTGCAAGAACGGCTAGTTTACGCTTATTCGTGTCTGTTAATGGAATTACTTTATTTTCAAAGTATGATGTAACCTTATCAGGGTCAACATCATAAGCCTTTGAAATAACTACACTTGTGCTGTTGCTGCGTTCACCTGGTAGATTAGCAGTGCATTGCAAGTACCAAGTAACCGCACTGGCTGACGGTTTGCAGGTTTCATCAACTGATTTTAGCAATGTATTAACTAGTCTGCCTTTCTTAAGAGTTTCCACGCCACAACGCAATAGTATATTTGCATATGTTCCGAAACATAATCTCAATTTACACACCTCAAATTTTAAACTAAAGACAAACTAAAGGATTTTTGTTATCCTAAAATGAAACTAAAAATATCCTAAAGCTTCTTGATATGGACAACTAAAATCAGTTTATTGTAAAATTAATACATAAGGCAAGCAGTCGCTGCAGCGAGCAAGAACCCCATGCTAACCTTTATTTAATAAGTATATCACATTTTCTTTACAAAGTCAATATTCTAATTTGAAAGGACACGCTCTATGAATAAAATGCCCGTTAGGGCGACCTTATTTGCTCACCAAATCGCCGCTTGTGAGACCGCACTTGACTCTTTCTACACCGAAAAAAGCCGAGGATACGCACTTTTAATGGAAATGGGAACGGGCAAGAGTATAACCTCAATCACAATTGCAGGCAGTTTATACCTTAGTAAGGAAATCAACCGACTGCTCATCGTTGCCCCTCTTTCCATAGTCGGTGTTTGGGCGGAAGAGTTCCGAAAGTTCGCCGATTTTCTGTACAGTCTGAAAATATTGTGCGGTACAACGTCACAAAAATCCGAAATACTGCGGAATATGAGCGGCGATGAATTGCAGGTTGCGGTCGTGAATTATGACAGTGTTTGGCGGCTGGAAAAGGAAATCATGGCATGGAAACCGTCGCTGATAATCTGCGACGAGGGACACCGTTTGAAGTCGCACACAACAAATGCAAGCAAGTCACTGCATAAAATCGGTGTGAAATCCGACTACCGGCTGCTTCTCACAGGCACAGTTATCACAAACAAAGCACTCGACATTTTTTCGCAGTATATGTTCCTGAACCCGCGCATTTTCGGGAATTCTTTCTACTCGTTCCGCAACAGATACTTCGAAAGTTACGGGTACGGAAATTATCAGTTTCGGCTGAAAAAGTCTATGGAAGACGAACTTATGCGGAGGATACACTGCATCGCATACCGTGCAACAAAGGCTGAATGCTTAGATTTACCGAGCATCACTGACATTATACAAACCGTAGAATTAGAACCGTCCGCAATGAAGATGTACCGTAATCTTGTGAAAGAAAGCTATACGGAGCTTGGTAATGGCGAGGTCTCGGCGGCGAATATCCTCACAAAATTACTGCGATTATCTCAGTTGACGGGTGGGTTTCTAAGTAAGGATGACTGCCCCGAAGTCCAGTCGGTCAGCAAGGCGAAACTCGACGCACTCGCAGACATCATTGAAAATGCACAGAACGAAGGACAGAAAATCGTTGTAATTGCGAGGTTTACTGCGGAAATCAACGCTATCAAGAAAATGCTTGATAAGGCGAAGATTGGCTATTCTGCAATCGACGGCAGTACGAAAAACCGTACAGAGCAAGTCGAGCAATTTCAGAATAATCCCGATGTTTCGGTGTTTATCGGGCAGATTGCTACCGCTGGACTTGGAATTACACTAACCGCCGCAAGCACGCTCGTGTTCTACAGCTTAGACTATTCCATGTCAAACTTTGAACAGGCAAAAGCACGGATTCACCGCGTCGGGCAGACGCAGCCCTGTACCTACATATATTTGACGGCGAAAGGTACAGTCGACGCAAAAATTCTCGAAGCACTTCGCAGCAAAGCCGACCTTGCTAAAATGCTGATTGATGATTATCGGAGCAACCGAAATCCGTTTGTTTGAGGAGGATAAGTATGCAGCAATTATTTACACTGGCAGACAAACTCCGCAGCCTGAGAGACGAAAAAGCCGATTTATCGGCGAAACTTAAGGATGTAAACGCAGGCATCGAAATCGCAGAACGTGAACTTTCCGACGCGATGACCGAAGCCGAATGCCCCAATTTCACCCGTGGCGACAGGCAGTTTATCATGACAACCACGGTTCGCTGGTCAGCGGAAAAAGACCGTAAAGAGGAACTCTACGAAGCACTCAAAGAACAGGGCTACGAGCATCTTTTCACAGTAAATTCGCAGACGCTCGGCTCATTTGTCAAGGAACAAATCGCCGAAACTGCCGATGATTCGGGCGAAACTCGCATTCCCGGCTGGCTCGAAGGACTGGTGAGCAGTTACGACGATATCGGGATTACGCTTAAATCCGTAACTAAAAAATCGAAATAGAGGAGTTTTTACTATGCCAAACAAGGATACTGCACTTACCACACAGAACACAGGCTTTCTCGCAACCACGGACTTTTCCGCAATGGTCGCAGGCGAACTTGACGGACTCGACATCAGTTTCGAACGAATTAAAATTCCTGCAGGCGGCGGTATCGTCTTTGAAATACCCGGCGAGGACGGCGAAACGGATACAGTCAAGGATTTTTCGGCAGTCATTTTGTTCCACCATCCGCTGAATTGCTTTTATACAACCAAGTATTCAGGTGGGTCTGCGCCACCAGACTGCGGAAGTTTCGACGGAGTTACAGGAATCGGAACGCCCGGCGGAAGCTGTAAATCCTGTCCGCACAACCAGTTCGGGAGCGGCGAAAACGGCTCTAAAGCGTGTAAAAACCGCCGCAGGATTTTCCTTCTGCGTGAAGGCGAACTGTTCCCGATTCTGCTTTCTCTGCCGACCGGTTCGCTGAAACTTTTCACGAAATATCTGCAGGCACAGCTTTCAAAAGGCAGAAGTTCCAACTCGGTGCTGACGAAATTCAGTCTTAAGAAAGCCACGAATACAGGCGGAATTGCGTACTCGCAGGCGGTTTTCAGGGTTGACCGAGTGCTTACCGCCGAGGAGCATGAAGTCATGAAGGCGTTTACCGAGCAAGTCAAAAGTCTTGCCTGCAATATCGGGTTTGATACTGAGAATGAAGTCAGTCCGATTGTTGAAATTGATGAAGAAACAGGTGAAATCCTCGCGGAATCGCCGAAAAGTGACGGCGATGTGCCGTTCTAAGTAACCGATTTTTCAATGGTGTGCCGTCAAAGCCGGCACACCCGGAAAGGAAATGCTATGAAATTAATATATATTTGTTCGCCGTATAAAGCGTACGACGGACATAGCGTTGAGGATAATATCAAAAACGCTCGCGAATGGTGTAAAACGGCTGTATTCCTAGGTTTGACGCCTGTCGCTCCGCATTTGCTGTTCCCGCAGTTTCTTGACGACAACGACAGCAGAGAGCGGTTTATTGGTATGAATATGGGCTTGCATCTGCTTGAAAAGTGTGCGGAAATATGGGTTTGCGGGTTGTATATTTCTGAGGGCATGGCTGCCGAAATCGAGTATGCTAAGGAACGCAAAATAAGGACTGTCTATGTGAAAGAAGGTGGTTGCTGATGAGCAACTACAGAGGTGCGAGATTTAACGGAGAGGGCTATTTCAGCCCCACCGAATATGAAGCAATCCGCCGTGTGCAGCGTGATTTAAAGCGTAAAGCCAAAAATCATAAGCGTCACAAGGGATATATTAAGCGGAATAACAGCCGAATTAAAGAAACTGTGAATATATAGGAATGACAGGCAAGGTAGCGTCATCCGTCGCTACCTTGCGTTTTATAGAATGGCATCATAAATCAAAGGAGAGACCTATGTTAGAAAATATTTTACAACGCTTGCATGGCGTAGTCCCCAACGCCAATGGACATCAGGCAAAATGTCCGTGCCACGAGGACAAACGGGCAAGCCTATCAATATCGGAAAATAATGGGAAATTTCTGCTGTACTGCCATGCGGGATGTTCCGTGGACGATATTTGCCGTGCAATCGGCATTAATCAGAGCGACTTGTTCTCCGAGTCGCCGAAGCAAAAAGCTAAGTTGCAGGAGGTTTGCCGATACATATACACCGATGAAAACGGCGCTCCTGTCCACGCGACAATCCGCTATGAGCCTAAAACTTTCAGGCAGGTTGCGTTGAATCCGAACGGCACAATTCGTGAGTGGACGCTCAAAAACACCCGAACCGTCTTATACAACCTGCCTCGTATTTTGTCAAGCGATACCGTGTATCTTGTTGAAGGCGAAAAGGACGCTGACAGGCTGAAATCTCTTGGGTTTGCCGCTACTACCTCGCCGATGGGTGCGGGGAAATGGCGGACGGATTATACTGAAATTCTCAGAAACAAGGATGTCATAATCATTCCCGACAACGACGCGGCGGGGGCGAATCACGCTGATATTGTCTCAAAAGCTTTGCTAGGCGTTGCAAAGTCTGTAAGGATTGCACAGCTTACGGGCGTTGCAAATAAGGGTGATGTGTCGGATTTTTTGGCTTCGGCAAGCAGTATTGATGAGGCAAGGCAGATGATTTTATCGCTAGAACTTGCACAAAAACAAAATGAAAATAACGCTGCAGAGCCGAAAAAGGAATGTGAAATAAATCTGAAAGAATGGACAGATGTTGGCGTCGCTGATGCTTTTGCCAATTTTTACGGCAATATTGCACGATACAGCACTTCTCTCGGCTGGCTCGTGTGGAACGGAAAAAAGTGGGAGCTTAACAACCTAAAAGCACAGAATGTTGAGATTTCTTTCACAGATATCTTGTTACAGCAAGCACGGAAAAGCGGTGATGCTGATTACATGAAATTCGCCGTGAAAATGCGGTCATATAACAAAATCCAGAGTGTTTTGAGTACCGCAAAAAGCATACTTGAAATAAGCAACGATGACCTTGACATCGAACCTTGCGACCTCAATACTCCGAACGGAATTGTTGATTTAAGAACCGGTAAAATCCGTCCGCACGAATCTTCAGCATTTTGCACTAAGATGACGGCTGTATCGCCCACACCTCAGAGAAGCGAACTTTTCGAGAAATTTTTGTCGGACATAACGCTTGGAAACTCCGACCTTGCCCAATATGTTCAATGCGTCGCAGGAATGGCTTGTCTGGGCAAAGTTTACAGTGAAGTCCTAATCATAGCTTACGGTGACGGACACAATGGTAAGTCAACACTTTTCAATACTCTGTATGAAATTCTCGGTGATTATAGCGGAAAAATTCCTGCCGAAGCGTTGACAACTAGGGCAAGAAATCCGAAAAACGATGTTGCTGAACTCTTCGGAAAAAGGCTTGTTGTAGCCTCGGAAACGGAAGAAGGCAATCGCCTGTCAACTGCGATGCTCAAACAAATCGCAAGCACCGACCCCATGACTGCTGAGAAAAAGTATCATGACCCGTTTGTGTTTACACCGACGCATTCATTGATTTTATTCACCAACTATCTGCCGAAAATAGGCAGCGATGACCTCGGAACTTGGCGTCGTCTCGTCCCCGTTCCTTTCAACGCAAAAATTGAAAAACCGCAGCTTGACCTTGCAGAACGTCTCCTCAACGAAGCTGGCGGCTCTATACTCCAATGGGTAATCGACGGTGCAAAAATATTCATTGAAAATGGCTACAGATTGCCGATTTGCTCTGCTGTTGAGGACGCTAAGTCGCAGTATAAGGCGGAAAATGACTGGCTTGCAAATTTCATTGAAGAACGTTGCATTGTCGGTGATGTTCAAGCTGAAGCTGCCGTTAAACTGTATGAAGCTTATGTTGACTGGTCGCTGAAAAACGGCGAGTATAAGCGTTGCAACCGTGATTTTGCCCATGCTTTGGAAGCAAAAGGATTCACAAAAAAGAAAGGTCGCCGTGGGAACTCATGGCATGGGCTTGCCGTAATGAGCGACTTTGAAAATTACACACGATAAAACCACATAATATTGGCAATGTGGACGATGTGGGTGATAATGTTATTATATATATTCTTTTTCTTTTTATTTTATTTTTAAAGAATGTATATACAAAACCTTTCACATCGTCCACACCCAAGAGGTGTATATGTTAGAAAAAGATATAGTAAACCAGATATTAAAATATCTGAAAAATATTCCGTATTGCTTTGCATGGAAAACACACGGCGACGCTTACAGCCGCAAAGGAATCCCTGATATAATCGTCTGCCTGAACGGTCGGTTCGTCGCTTTCGAGGTAAAAACCCCGTCGGGCAAACTTACAATGCTTCAGCAATCAACGCTTACGAAAATCAATGCCGCAAAAGGCAACGCATACAAAGTCACATCGCTCCAAGAGGTTCAGGAATATATCGAAAAAATTTTGGAGGACTAACTGTATGAAAGATTGTTTTGCTTACAACAGCTTAAAGAAAAGACCCTGCGGACTGCTTGTCGGCGGCAAATGCAACGGTAAGTGTTCGTTTTACAAGACCGTTCCGCAGATTATGCGTGAACAGGAACGGCTTTACAGCCGGATTGCTGCAATGCCGACGATGCGTCAGATTATTATATCGGAAAAATATTATGACGGCAAGATGCCGTGGAAGGACGGTAATGTTTGTGAATGCTAAGGATTATTTGGAACAGGCGGCGAGGATTACGGTCAAGCTCAAAGCAATGTCCGACCAGTTGGCATATCTGAAGTCCGCTGCGGAATACATCAGCCCGTCCTTTGACGATATGCCGAAATCGTCCACACCGAATGTTAATAGGGTCGAGGAAACCATCATCAGCATAATCGACTTCAAAGACAAAATGACGGTTCAGTACAAAAAACTGGATAAAATAAACGCTGTCATTAATTCCGTGGAAGACCCTTTGTTACAGAATTTACTGGTGAAACGGTACTTACAGCAACTTCCGTGGGCTAAGGTTGCCAAGGAATTATGGGTGAGCGAACGTAATGTTTACGGGCTTCACAAGACTGCCCTCGGCGAAGTTGAAACGGTTTTGAAAAACTTGCAGTCAAATGCAGATGAATGCAGAGTTTAGGCACTTGTATTGTAGACTTGAATGTGGTATACTTAAATTATGGAAATAGGTTCCGAGCCGTTACGAAAAACCGTAGCGGCTTTTGTTATCTCTATTTTACCACATTTCACAGAAAATTGCAAGAAAAATTTTGAGGAGTGATTAATTTGCCGCGCAAGCCTAAGAAACCCTGTTCGCATCCGAACTGCCCGAAACTTACACACCGCCGTTTCTGCGAGATCCATGAAAAAGAGAAGAACAAAATATATGAAAAATATTCTCGAGACCCGGCAACCCGCAAACGTTACGGCAGCAACTGGAGGAAAATCCGCAAAGCATATATTTCAGCAAACCCGCTGTGTGAGGAATGTGAACGCCGCGGCAGATTAATTCCGGCTGAGGAAATACACCACATCACCGAACTTTCCAAAGGCGGTACGCATGATTTTTCAAACCTGATGTCACTGTGCAAGTCGTGCCACAGTGCAATTACCGCCAAGGAACATTTGGCGAAAATATTCTAAAGCCCACGCTTGAAACCAAGTGTGGGCTTTGTTATGTCAATTATTGCGGCGGTACATTTCTTTCAGCCATGCAAACCCCGCACGGAGCGGAAATTTTGCGATTGCCTGACGTTGAAGTTTTTGGCGATAAGTATATGTTGCTAGGTAATATCCCAACTCAATATCAACATACACCTCACCGATTGCGATTGCATCAGCATAAACGGTGATGCAGTTTTCGCCGTCGCTTTCAGTTGTGAATTTACTTTTCATAAATTTTATCAAGTGCGTCATACAGCGGTTTCAATGGGATTTCCGCCGATTTGTAGCCCTCCGCGATGCCAATGAGGTAAGCCTTGGACGGCGGTGAAACCGTGTGACCGTCGGTCATGATGTACACCATGCACCTTTTACGTCTGCCGTTTTCGAGGGTGACAAGTATGTTCTTTTTGAAGTAAAAAGTCGGGAATCCCTCGTAAATATCAAGAGATTTTTCGCAAGCCTCCGTCAGTTCCCATATTAACACAGGCACGTTCGTTTCGGGATTTTTGGCGATTGTGGCGACCCCTCCGCCCCATGAACTCGAACCTCTGAATTCCAGTTCATAGCCCTCAACCGTACCTTTTGCGAAA
>Ga0209737_10001113_pt1 | contig 19801 bp, 16 predicted proteins | sample TergutCu122P3_FD_187284 | JGI IMG/M metagenome (GOLD analysis project Ga0209737, IMG submission 187284) | Cubitermes ugandensis P3 segment gut microbial communities from Kakamega Forest, Kenya - Cu122 P3 (SPAdes) (version 2) | ecosystem: Host-associated > Arthropoda: Insects > Digestive system...
ATATAGATAATAATTAATAAAATCAATCCCTTTAAGTTTAAATTTGTTTTCATATGATTCTACTATTTCTTCTGTTTTATCTATTGAACCATCATTAATAAATATAAATTTCAAATTTGTATATTTCTGGTTTAATATAGAATCTAATAAACGTGCTACAAATAGTTCCCCATTATAGCAAGGTGTAATAATTCTTACCTTTTTTTAGCCTCTATCTTTACTTTTTCAAAAAATTCTTCTCTCTTTTCATTATATGGAACCGACTTGATTATACATGGGTTACTTTTTGTTGCGTATTCTACATCTGTTTTAATTATTTGCAATTTTTCTTTTATAATATTTAGCATTTGCTCGCCTTTAGCTGTATTAACTAAAATTAAAGATGTTCCCCTATCATCATCAAAGTCTTCATGTATTCCTTGTATCCCCCAATAATCTGCAAGGGTGATGTCACTTCTGCTCCTAAAATTGTTCGCTGGACAATTGAAACAGCTTTTCCTCAGTGTTACGTTCTGCAGAAAATTCCTCATGTACTCTTCTTCGCTATGATGTTTCAAATATATTTCTCCATTCTCAAAAACATATCTATTATTAAACGCTAGCCATCCATTTTCTTTACTCCTAAAACTTATTTCTTTTATTTTACTATTGTATTTTGACTCCAGGGCCTTTATATGTCTTTTAAATACTCCAGGGCTAGGCACACCATGGCAAACTACATCAACGCAAGTCAAGTTATCATATTCTTTCCCTAAATATTGTTTTAATCCTAGCACTTGGCAAGGAGTTCCACTGAATAATACTCTTTTACCTTCTTTTAGCAATTCTTTTACTTGAGGATAGCTGTCCTTTAAATCGCTTTGCACATATTTGCTCCCTCTAAGTTTGTATATCTCTTCCGCTCTCCTTACAGGCATATGAACAACTTCATGGTTTTCATTAAACCCTGCTCCAAATATAATACCATCATTTTTTAACGTTTCTTCTGCCAATACAGTAAAAACTCCTCCGCTGGAACTATTTTTTCTTACGTTTTCATCTTTGTTTTTAGCTGCATATGCATTTTTATGAATCATTTGAATTCTGTTTATATTAACTGGACAGGTTTTTTTACAAACATCACAGTTGTTACATTTCGTATGGTCAGTTTTCGGAAATAAAAAACCTTCCAGATCCTCTCTCATCTCTATACACTTATTAGGACAAACATGACTACATGCTCCGCATCCACTGCATAAGTTTCCATTCGCCAATCCCATTTTTGCCTGTCCGCTATTTCTAAGTTCGTTTAAAAGCTTTTCTAAATCATAACATCTTTTGCTATATTGCGGCATTACCTCTTCTAAATGTTTTTTAATTTTTTCATAATTCTCGTCAAACCACTTAAAAGCCTTCGTTATATCTTCATCATCTTTCAATTCTTGAACTGGCAATACATAATTTTCTGTCGTTCCAAATATATCTTTAGCTATTCCTTTTGATTTTACAGAATACCCTAAAACCAGTGTTGGCACCATTGTTGAATATCCTGCGATAGATGCATGCGTTCTTGCGCATACTAAAATCTTGCATCTAGCTATAAACCCTTTTAATTCATTACAATTATACTGCTTATCTATCAAGATTACTCTATTTGTGTCTTTATACTCATTATATAACTGTATTAATAATTTAAAATCGTCATTAAATGCTTGAACTACATGAGGAATTAATGCAATTTGATATTTCGTATTATCAATTATATATTTAATTAACTTTATAGTATTTTGATATGTCGTGCTGCCTTCCTTATTATAACTTTCTACCATGTCGCTTATATTAATTCCAATTGTATTGTTTTCTTCAAATCCTTGAGGTAATTCTAAATACTTTGCTTCTAATACAAATGCGCTGTCAGGGATAAGATGAGTGTTCCTGTTTATTCCTTTTTCCAATAATTTCTCATATGTTATGGTTTCCCTCGCTGTAATTAAAGAAAATCTGTTTAAATCATCTAAAACCTCACTGTTTTCTAATATTTCTGGTTCTATACTGCAACCTAGTAAAGCTGTTTTTACCCCCTTATTATTTAATATCTCATTATAATTAGCTAGTTTTTCTGTTCCATATGGATATCCACAATAATTATCTCCCCCTATTGAAAAAGCAATGCTATCATCTGTAAACTTGTTATTTTTAATTTCTTTTGCATCGAGGTTGGATCTTCTTATATGTTTAACTATCTTATTTATTCCAAATTCTAAATCTTCTTCCGCAGTATATGAGTATAAGCAATTTTCTTCTTTTTTAAGCTTACCAATATCTACAATTGTTCTTATTAGGGCTTCACACCCATGATTTCCGCTTCCTCCATGATAATAAAAGATGTTTTTTATCTCTGAATCATGCGCCGCTTCCATTTCTTCAAGCTTTATACTAATCAGTTCTATCTGTCCATTTTTTTCTTCCAATTCCTCAATGATTTTTTCATTAAGTCTTCCCACCTCGTTGACAAGTACCTGGTTTTCCTGTTTTATTGTTTGGTTTTCCTGTTTTATTGTTTGGTTTTCTTGTTTTGTTGCTTGATTTCCCTGTTTTATTACTTGGTTTTCTTGCTCTATTACCCCGATTCTATAATTCATCTCTAATATCAATGCTCTGTTGTCTGTATTTAAAACTCTAATCGCATTTTTCATCTTTCTTAATATTTTGTATGAGATCTTGCATAACAAATATATTACTCTATATTTACTTAAACGCCTTTTTATTGCTTCTTTAAGCCTTGGCCTGTCATTCTTATATAAATATATCGTCCTATTAAATATATCTTTTAATTTATATTTCTTATTAACCTCTTGAGTCTCCTTTCTTTTTTCCAAGAATTTGTTATAAACTATTTTGTTAAATTGTCGTATGGTTTCCTGCACACTGTCCAAAGAGTAATCTATCCCATTCTTCATATCAACTCTGTTCTTGTCTTCATATTGTATAAAATCTGCTTGTAATTTTTCCAAAAATACATTTTCAAATATAATTTTTAACTTTTGAATTAAATTCTGAACATCCACCAATGAATAATCAATCTCTGGCCTATTAATATCCACAACCTTTTTATTTTTTTGTCTTTGATACGCCTCTTCGTACAATTTAACTATTTTTTCATTATAACTATTAATATCATAATGTTCTTCTGCTAATTCTCTTCCTAATTTCCCTCTTCTATTTCGTTCTTCTTCATCGTCTATTAATTTTTTTATTGCCTCCCTTAATCCAACCGCGTTTTTATTTTCCACCAAAACTCCGCACTCAGGTGCAAAGGTTATACTTGGTAACGCAGTATTGTTAAATACTATCACTGGACGTGAACACGCCATAGCTTCAACTGCCATAAGCCCAAAACTTTCTGCTACCGATGGCATCAAAAATATATCACATGCACTATAAGCATATATCATGTCTTCATCTTCTATATGTCCAAGTTCAATTATTTCATATTTATCCTCTAACTCCTTTAACATCTCCTTTTCACTACAGCTCAACAATGTTATTTTTTTGTCTGTTTCCAGTTCTTTTAGTGCATCAACTAAATATTCTGTCCCTTTGAAATCTCTTTGTGCTCTAAAGAATAATACTATGTTGCTTTTATTAATCCCAAATCTGCTTTTTGCTTCTTCCATAGGGATTTTATTAGAAAACTTTTCCAAGTCGATTCCAAACGGAATAACATGAATATTTTTAAAGTGTTTCGTTAATGGGCTATTTTTAAGCATCTCTAGCATAAATTGTGTTGTAACTACAATATCAATGTCCATCTGTTTGTAAGCTTTTTCTTTAGTTTTCCATAAATATTTGCAATTATCCTCCTTTAGCGGAAATAATGTTTCTAATTTTTGGCAATCTATACATCCTGCCTTCCAATCTTCGCATTCTTCGGGATGAACACATCTGCCTGTAACTGCCCATGGGTCATGTATTGTCCATACGGTTGGTTTGTTGTTGCATAATTCTACCATGTGATTTATTGATATTTTTGTATTATGTACCAAATGGTAATGAACTACATCCGCATGTATAAAATGGTCATTATTAATTAATAAGTTATCAACTAATGAAATATTCGAATGCACTGCTAAGTGCTCATATTCATTGTTAGATAATGCCCATTCTATTTCAATCTCTTTCCCAAAATAAAACTCATTCACTTTTTTATCTTTAGACGTTTTATATGTTACAATTTGCCTTGCACTATGAACAGTATCTCTATTTATGGTTTGTTGCAAATCAAACCCATTAAATCTTCTCCCTGGCAAGTCCCCATAATTCACTTCCAATATTTTTAGTTTTTTCTCTTTGCTATAGTCTATATTTAGTGCTTTGAAAAGCTTCTCTTTAACAACCTCAAATGTGAAATTCTCTTCAAACATCTTATTTGCATTAGCTATTATTTCGTCTTTTTCATCCTGCGTAGACATTAATACTTCCATTAATTTGTCTTTTACCCTGTTTACATCCATCGTATCTAATAAAAATGCAGCATTCTTGTTCTTCAAAAATTTATATGGGCTCGCATAACTAGGGGCATGTAATATTGTTGGAGCTTTTAAAGTCATATAAGTCACTAGCTTGCTCGGGAAAGATAATTTCGAAACCATCGCTTTCACTTCATCATTGGAGAAAAAATATGGGCAATATAATAAATCTGCATAAGAAAGTTCTTCTAACAATTTATGTTGAGGCATAAATCCATTAAGAATAATGTTCTCTTCTCCATAGTGTTTTATATCAAAATAGCCTGGATTCCATTGTCCGTAATATTTTAATACTATCTTTTCCCCATTAATTTCCCAATTCATTCTTTTCAATGCTTCTAGCAAGACCATGGTTTCCTCATTAGCATATATTTGTCCAGACAAGGCAATTACAATCTTATGATCGTCCTTTTTGCTTTGGTCAATTTCAATATTATGTTTTTCTAGAGGCGGCATTACTTCGATGCAATTAACATTATACTTTTTCTTGAATTCTTCACGCATTGCTACTGATGATGCAAGACAATAATTAGCATTTGAAATTATTTCATTATATTTATCTAATACTTTTTGTCTTCTGTCCTTCGCAAATTTAAATTCGGAAAGCCACCATTCAATAGGGTCCCAAACTTCTACTATTGTTTCTACCGCTGTATTTTTTTGGATACAATCAAGGATTTCTACTAACACTTCTCCTTGAACAGGGCACAATACTTTTTCTATATCATTCTTTTCAATATATTTCACAATTCTTTTTTTGAGTGTTTCTATCTGCGAATAATATTTTTTCTTAGATAGTTTAGCTGTTTCAAAATTTTCTTCCGGCTTGATATATGAAATAATCTTACTTTCTTCTGCGACACTATTGTCTAAAATGGGGGTTACATTTTTATCCACAACGCAAACAAACTCTAGCTCCTGTTTTTCTTCTAACAAGAACCTAGCTATTTGTGCTAACATAATTCCACCTGAATAATTTGTACATGGTGGTATGTCTGATAATATTAGTATTTTCATTTTTGCGCTTCCTTCCACAACTTTTATTATTTATTTTTCGCTTCCATAAGTTTCTCTCTAAAAATAATCTTTCTAATCATTTCTGTTACTAAAGAACACGTAAAAATTATTAACATAAACCCTAAATTATGCAGCCAATATAGGTTGTCATTTACATATTTAAAAGGGTTATAAATTTTGATAAGCATTGGAATATACCCTACATGCACAATATACCCTCCATAAACCAAATTCCCCATAAATGTTACAAATTTACTCTTCATTTTAAATTGTGCAAAACATAGAAATAAAAATAATGCAGAAAGTATCACTCCAACAAAATTAATTTCAAGTACTTGCCAAAGAGTTGCAATCTGCAAATCATAATCAGCTATTCTCAGTACCATTAATGACATAAGAAGTCCTATCCCTATATAGCATGCTAATGAAATATATTTGTTTATTTTAATTTCATACTTGCTAAAATAACCACCCATAATATATATAGTAATAAATAATAAAATCCTTGATACAAACAATCCGTAAAAAATATATGTCTTTAAAATTATGCTTAGAGAATATAGTAATGATACTATAGTTATCAATACAATTATCAATTTTTTATATTCTAATTGAGTGCATTGTTTTAATGCTTTGTTAATATATGGAATCAATAGCATCAATACTAGAAATACTATTACATACCATAAATGATATAAATTACCCTGTATCTGTATCAAATATTTTATAGTGTTTATACTCCCTGTAAGTATCTCATTTGTCAATATAATATTTAGAATAAAATATATGGGTAAATAAAATATAAACGGTTTTAATAGTCGAATAATTCTCTTTTTTATTGTAGTTACTTCCTCATTTGCCGTTAAATATCCCGTTATTAACACAAATCCTATCACAGCCCCACCTGCCAAAACACGAGTAATAATTGAATATATCCAATTATTGCTCCCAAACTCTAGCCCGTAACCTTGTTCAACTATACCAACAGATGTGACATGTATAATTACTATCATGAAAAATAATATTAATCTTAACAATTCTATTCCAACATTTTTTTCTCTCATTGCACCCTCTTCTATCTATTAATACTTCTTCCATACGGTTCTATTTATATATCCTGTATAGCTTGCTATTATTTTAACCACTTTAGCTGCCAAGTTGTCTACATTATAGTCTTCTACTACATGTATTGGTCTTTTTTGTTTTGTTACAATTTCAATTGCATTAATCACGTCTTCTTTATCCACTCCGCTCATTATAAGCGTGCCTTCATCCATTCCCTCTGGTCTTTCATGTGCTTGCCTGATTGTTATAGCTGGGAACCCTAACAGCGAAGATTCCTCTGTAATTGTTCCACTATCAGATATAACACAAAATGCATTTTGTTGTAATTTTATATAGCTTGCAAAATCAAGAGGTTTCATAAAGTGAATTAATTCGCTAAATTTGTAGGAACTCTCATCTAATTTCTTTTGAGTTCGTGGATGCACCGAAAATATAATTGGCATTTTATATTTATTTGCAATTCCATTAATGGCTTCTATTAAGTTATCAAGATTTTTAGGATTGTCAAGATTCTCTTCTCTATGTACACTAAGTAAAAAGTATTCTGTCTCCTTTAACTGCAATCTTCCTAATACATCTGACTGTTCTATAGACTCTTTATTTTTATTCAGCACTTCCTTCATGCTAGATCCTACTTTAATTACTGTTTCTGGTGCAATTCCTTCTCTTAACAAATATTTTCTAGCGTGTTCTGTTATTGTCATATTTATATCGCTGAGGTGGTCTACTATCTTTCTGTTCAATTCCTCTGGCACCCTTTGGTCAAAACAACGGTTACCAGCTTCCATATGAAAAACTGGCACTTTATTTCTTTTTGCCGATATTACTGACAAACATGAATTAGTATCTCCGTAAAGTAAAATTGCATCTGGTTTATGTTCTTTTATTAATTTGTCAGATTCTACTATAACATTCCCGATTGTTTCTGCTGCTGTCTCTCCTGCGACTCCCATAAATATATCTGGCTTTCTAATATCCATCCCCGAAAAAAAGATTTCGTTTAACTCATAATCATAATTTTGTCCCGTATGTACCAATATATGCTCTGTATATTTATCCAGTTCCTCAATTACACATGCTAGTTTTATAATCTCAGGTCTTGTTCCAACTATTGTCATTACTTTCATCTTCTATCTCCTTTTCTCTTTAAATTTCCTTCCCTATTAAATTTCATATAATTCGGGATGGTCAATTATCCATTCTTTCATATCCAAAATCATATTTTCATAACTCGGAATATTAAACTCGAAATCTCTTCTTGTACTTATTAAGCTTTTATTGCTTATATAGCTAGGGTTTTCTTCAATATCCGCTTCCGGCTTAAAATATTTTTTAAATAATTGTAGTAAACTATATTTATCTATTTTTTGATTGTTAACAACATGATATAATCCTGTAAGATTATTTTGTATTGCTTTTTCCATAGCTTTCGCCAACTCTAACGTAGTCACACCTGTCCATATTACCTTTGTGTATCCACCTATTTGTCCCTCTTGGTCCATAAACCATTTAAATAGTCCGAATCCCCCTTGGATTTGTGTCCGGCCCTACAATTGACGTTCTCAAAGTTACATTTCTGTTATTTGCTATCTCACCCAAAGCTTTGGATTTCCCATAGAAGCTCTTAGCATCTTTAAAACTTTCTTCCGTATATTCTCCTTTTTCTCCATCAAATACACAATCTGTACTTACATGTACAAGTTTAAAATTGTTAGTAACAGACAATCTATCTAAATAGTGTGGTAAAAAGCTGTTTACTAATACAGCCTTGTCATGATTTTCTTCAGCATCTTCATTCAATATTCCAATGCAATTTATAATTACATCTGGTTTATTATTATTTATTATATTCTCTATGCCCTTTATATTTTCCATTACATCAAAATAGTTTAGGTCATCTGGATTCCTGGTTGTGCAAACAACTTCATAGTTATTTTCCATAAAATATTGTTTTACCATATGCCCGAGCATTCCTGTCGAGCCCAAAATTAGTATTTTCATTCCACTTCTCCCATCTTCTTAAGAAGTTCTATTAATTCATCCACATCTAATCTTTCTGTATTGTGAGAGTTATATTCTGTAATGTCAGCAATTTTTTTAGTCCCCTCTACAAAATATTTATTATAGTTTAAATCTCTATCATCTGGTATAATTCGATAATATTTACCTAAATCTTCTGCTCTTAACATTTCTTCTTTCGTTACTAATACTTCAAATTCTTTTTCGCCATGTCTTGTTCCAATAATTTTAATGTTGGGTTCTACTCCTTTATATTTGCAAACCGCTTTAGTTAAAACATCTATAGTGGCAGCTGGCGCTTTCTGCACAAACAATTCTCCTTGATGTCCATTTTCGAAAGCATATATAACTAAATCGACCGCATCATCAAGTGTCATCATATATCTTGTCATTTCAGGGTTGGTAACTGTAAGTGGTTGTCCATTTTGAATTTGGCTAAAAAACAGCGGGATTACCGACCCCCTTGATCCCATAACATTCCCATATCTGGTTAAACATATTGTAGTCTTTGATTCGTCTACCCCCTTTGAATTTGCCACAATGGTTTTTTCCATGAGAGCCTTGCTCATTCCCATCGCATTTATTGGATATGCAGCTTTATCTGTACTTAAACATATTACCTTCTTTACTCCATACTTTATTGCAGCTCTTGTAACATTATCAGTTCCTAAAATATTTGTTTTTACTGCCTCTACAGGAAAAAATTCACATGATGGGACTTGCTTTAATGCTGCAGCATGAAATATAAAATCCACGCCACTTACAACATTCTCAACTGAATTCATATCTCGTACATCACCAATATAAAATTTAATTTTGCTATTATTATATTTTTTCCTCATATCGTCCTGTTTTTTTTCATCTCTTGAAAAAATTCTAATTTCCTTTAAATCCGATTGCAGAAATCTTTTTAATACCGCATTGCCAAATGACCCTGTCCCTCCTGTAATTAATAAAACCTTATCTTTAAAAATATCCATATTCATTCCTCTTTCTTTATTTATATTATTTATTCATCATAAATTTGTAGTATTCATCGCAAACTTCTTCTGCTTTTCCATCCATTTTTATATGCCCACCATCTATCCAAAGAACTCTTGTGCACATTTTTTTTAATGATTCAACTGAATGTGATACATATAAAACGGTTATTCCATTACTAATCATTTTCTTCATTTTTTCTTCACATTTTTGTTGGAATGCAACATCTCCAACTCCAAGTATCTCATCAACTATTAAAATTTCGGGTTCAACAATTGTTGAAATAGAAAATGCTAAACGTGCGTTCATACCTGATGAAAAGTTTTTAATAGGTACATCCAAAAAATCATGTAATTCCGAAAAATCCACAATTTCATCAAATTTTTCTTCTAGGAACTTTTTGGGATGCCCCAAAACTGCTCCATTTAAAAAGATATTTTCCCTTGCAGTCAATTCTGGATCAAATCCTGCTCCTAATTCTATCATTGGAGAAATTGCTCCATCAGTTTCTACTTCTCCTTTGGTAGGTTTCATGACTCCCGCTATTATTTTTAAAAGTGTACTTTTCCCTGCGCCATTGCAACCTACAAATCCTATTACTTCTCCTGTAGTTACTTCAAAATTAATATCCTTTAATGCCCAGAATTCAGGTTTTTGCTTTTTCTTTAATGTTAATGTATCTATGAATAACTGTTTTAATGAAAAATTTTTTTCTATTCCAAGATTAAATCTCATTCCGACATTACTAACTCTTATCATTCTGCTCCTCCTCAAAGCTTCTATTTTAGCTTTTACTTTCTAACTTTTCTAAACATAATATATAAACTTGTCTTGTTTAGCTCTAAATATTATTCCGCCTATTATGAACATAGCAATACCCCATGCACCGCAAATTAAAAATGAATTTAAGTCCGGTAGTTTTGCATCTAAAATGATTGTACGTGCAAAATTTACAAATTGGTACAATGGATTCAATTTAAAAATAGCCGCTACCTGCATACTAGATGATTCAATCATGCTAATATGCCAAAATATCGGTGTAACATATTGTAATATCGTAATTACAACTGTATATATGTAAAACATATCTCTTAAAAAAACTGAGATGGTTGAGATTATTAGTCCCACTCCTAAAGTAAATAAAAATATGCATATGAATACATATGGCAACGCAAGGTGTGCCCACGTTATTACCGCTTTTGTTTCTTCAGTACCTGTGAACAATATAATGGCATACAGTGGAATTAATGTTAAAAGAAAATTTATAAACACAAAAACGCACTTTGATAATGGGAATATATATTTAGGAATATATACCTTGTTCAGCAGAGAAAAGTTGTTTACTACTGATGCCATTGCAGTGCTTGAGGCTTCATTAAAATAACTAAATATTACCAAACCTGTCAGCAAATAAACCAAATAATTCAGCCCCTCGATCTGGATTCTAAAAACATGAGAAAATACTACACTCATTACTAGCATCATTAAAAGAGGGTTAAGTATACTCCACAATATACCTAACACACTTCTTTTATATTTCACTTTAAAATCCCTTTTTACCAATTCTACCAATAAAAATGAATATCTCTTAAAATTGAAAACTATATTTTTAATAAACATTAAGTCCACTCCTTATCAATTAACTCACAATATTATACAGCAATTTGTTTGTTTTATCAACCTTAAAGGTCGAAAAACATGCACTTTATGTAAAATGCTGTTGGATTAATTCATCCTATCTTTTTCTTTGCAATAAATAAGCATTGCAATAAATTTGTTAAAATATTTTAAATACCTTCCTTTTATTCCTTTTAAATATTTGTTCTTTTTATAATTTGGAAATGTTTCTCTCACTTTTTTGATTGCATATTCTACACCTTGGTCAAAAACTTTTTTGTCCTTTGTTTTTGCCATCCTTTTTATAAATGTGGCAAAACTATATCTTAAATATGCATATTCTAATTCATTATAATACTCTTCAAAAATGCCATTGCTTTTATAATACTCAAATACGGATTCAAAATTATCAATAATTCTGTATATTTTTTCATTATACGTGTATGTCATTGAGCCTTGTCTTTGTAAATAATAACAAAATGGCTTTTTAACTACCCCTATGCTTTTTATATTTGGATAAAGTCTATATAAAAATTCCACATCTTCGAACCATACATCTTCCCTAAACTTTATTTTTTCTAATAATTCTCTTTTATAGATCTTATTCCAGATAACTGCGTACAGATTATTCATATTGCCTTTTATATCTCTTGTATCAGTCTCCACCCCACAGCTTATATAAACATTCTTATTGGAATAAACAGCGTATGTTTCACACATTACGATATCAAAGTCTTTTGATTTGGCTTTTTCATACATCCTTTCATATGCCGACACATCTATCCAATCATCACTGTCAAGGAAAGCAATATACTCTCCTGTTGCTCTCTCTAATCCTCTATTTCTAGGAGGGCAAATTCCTCCTTCATTTTCCTGTTTTATATATACTATCTTTTCTGGATTCTCTTTTACATACTTTTCTATTATTTCTCCGCTACGGTCTTTCGAACCATCATTTATAACAATTATTTCAATATCTTTCAATGTTTGATTAACAAGGCTATCCAAACATTTCCCCAAATATTCTTCCGTATTATAAACAGGCACTATTACACTAACTTTTGGCATCTTCATCATCCTTTTCATTTATGTTAAGAAGCAACCTCGCTGTTATCAATGCTATAAATATTGTAACTATAAGTTCATCCATTACATGTCCACTTAGCCATGAAGAAATTATCGCAATTGATATGGCAAACATAAATATTATTGTTTCCATATTAAATTTCTTTTTATAATTAGTAAGTATTATAAATAATGATTTAAACAAAATGAAAAAATATGGTGCAAATAGTAGTATTGTCCCTATTGAGCCTATTGAATAACGATGAACCCTAAAATCCTGTTCAATATATATTCCACTATCTTTAAGAGTTGACGCGCCTATCCCCAACAATTTATCTTGCTCATTATTATTTAGCCAAAATATTCTTCTTGTAATCAATAATTCATGATTTCGGTTCCCAGAAATTGTATTATAATCAAGAGCCATCGCTTGTAGCCAAAATACAGGATCTGCTTCATATGAATACAAATCTTTCATAATATATCCTGGATTCACACCAAAATAAGCATAACTTTTTTTAAAGAATTCCTCTATATCTTCTGTTAGCACAAATTTTTCTTCATCCATGTTCTCTAAATAATAATTTAATTCTTCTCTTAATTCATTGATATCTAATTCAGGTTCTACATATGGGTAATATATCCTAATCAATATTGGAGAATATAACTGAATTATCGTAAACGGAATAGATAATACTACTATAATAATTAATATGTTTTTATTAAACTTAATTTCTTTTTTAATAAAACAAAAAAATAGGTGAAATATAAACACACTTGCTATTACGGCTATCCATCCATAACTTGATACTCTCGTTCCCAGCATTATCATCGTCAGAATTTGTAGTGACACTGTAACTACATTAAGCTTTGTGGGTTCTTTTAGCATTCTATAAAAAGTTATCGCGAGCAACATCAGTAGCAGTGCACTTATTTGATTCGCAGAAGTAAACACTCCTCTAGATGCCAATAATTCATGCCCTAAATTTCTTCCCGCTTCCGTAAACCACCCAAAGATATTTCCTTTTATAACTCTATCTCCACCATATGAAGTCAGTGATGTTTGAAATATATTTGTTACTATTATTGTAATAGAAAATACTAGTACAACAATATTAATTATTTTATAAAAATGTTCCTTTTTAAATTTTTGTTTATATAAAACATATATCAATACAAATGGTATCAACATTCTTATAAAATAGAATATTTCAGCAATTGTCGAATATTTAAAATTACCTGGTAAATCCGTTTTTAACTGCAAACAATTATAATGATGAAAAAGAAAATATATTAATACTGATATTAAATATATAAGTATATATTTTTCTTTTTTTATACTGAATTTATGTTGAAACAACGTAGCAATTATAAAAAAGATAACAAATACAATTCTAATTATCGTAGAAGGTGAAAACTTAAAAATATTTACAACATCTTCAGAAAATAATATGTATATATCTAATAACGGTTGTATCGCAAAAAATATAAACAGTAAAATTGCTGTATTTTTTTCATTTATTATTTTGTTTATTACTTCTTTCATGCTAGTTTCCCTTCTATGCAAATAAATCATTTAATTCTTTAATTATTTTATTATTATTATATTGATATGTTTTTAAATTTTCACTAAATTCAGATAATAATTCTTTATCTATAATCAGTTTTTTAAACCCATTATATAGTCCCTCTGCACTATTTTCTACAACCAAACCTGTCACATTATCTGTAACAAGTTCCCTAATTGAAACACAATCTGTAGCTAAAACTGGAACTCCTAGCATCTGCGCCTCTACTACTACTATCCCAAAGGCTTCTGCTTTGGATGATAATATAAATAAATCTGAATTATTCAAATATGTATATGGGTTTTCCTTGTTTCCTAAAAATTCAATATAATTGTCTAAACCCAATTCTGCTCGCAAATTAATCAAACTTTTTCTTTCAAATCCTTCACCTAAAACATTTATATTAATATTATCTAATAGTCCTTCATCTTTTAACTTTTTCATTGCATATAGCAATTGTTCAAATCCTTTATAGGGATGTAACCTCCCAACACAAGTTACTCTTAGTTTTTCTCCAGTATATGGTTCTTTTTCTCCTGCCATATCTTTAACTTTTTGTTCATCTATTAAATCGTTTATAACAATAGTCTTTTCAGAATTTCTATAAATATCATTAAAATGTTTCTTAACTCCTTCTGAAATTCCAACTATTACATCAAATTTATCATATGCCTTAGTTAATAATTTTTTATATTTTGCGTTTGGGTCATCTCTTAAGTAATCCGAATGCAACCAATGAATCTTTTTGATACTATCTCCATTTGCTGTAAATATCGCAGTGAATCCATCTTTAAATGCTATTTCAGCATCATATTGTTTATTCAGTATTTTTTTTCTTTCTTTTTTTATTTTATTATTTATTAATCCTGTTTTTAAATAAAACACTAATCTTGCTTTACTAATTAACTTGCCTATATATTTTATACTTAATATTTCTCTTATTGGTATATCAATTGTATCGAAAAATTTCGTTCCATAAAAAATATTCACACCTTCTGGTAAGTTTTTCATTCTGTCTCCATTATTGTGCAAAATTAATATATCAACATTGTATTTACTGTAATCAATAACTCTAAGGATATCCTCCAACAATATGGATACCCCTCCAATCATTCTTTCATCATTAACAAATAAAATGTTCTTTTTCATACTATTTTTCATCTTTCTTTAGAACTTGTTTTAATAATTTTAGCTTTTTCATATATATTAAATTACATACAACTTTATATTTAAATTTTTCGGTTTTATAATATTTATTTTTCTTCCAGTTCGGGAAAAGTTCTTTCATTATATCTGCTATTTTTATAATTAAATATTCTTTATCACTAAAGCGGAAAAACCTCAAAGATGCAGCATGTAAAAAATGCTTAATATATATATATTCTACTTCTTCTTTGTATAGATTTTCCTTATCTCTTTTTTTAAATTCTTTGTATAAATGATTGATAGAATCAAATATATCTTCCAGCTTTACATCATATTGTTCTTGTTTCATAATAGAGCCGGTATGAATTAAATAATAATATAATTCTTCATCTACGCAACTTATCTTGTTTATATATATCCACCATAAAGGAACTACTGCCAAATCTTCATAAATATGTTTTTCTAAAAAATATAATTCATTATCAATAATAATACTTCTTTTTATTAAACATCCTGTTGGCCCAGGGTCTGATATCATCATATTTTTTTTATCATTGCTGGCTTTATTTTCCATTTTTTTTATTGTTATTTCTTTTTGTCCAAATGTTTTTATATTACATGCACAGGCATCTGCGCCTTTTTCTATCATCTTCAAATATAATTTCTCTAGCATAGTATTTTCTACATAGTCATCTGCATCAATAAATGTTATATATTCACCCACTGCTTTTTCAATTGCAAAATTTCTTGCTGCTGCCTGTCCATTATTCTCCTGTGTATAACAAATAAATCTTCCATCTTTATTCGTATATTTATTTATTAATTCTAAAGTATTATCTGTTGAACCATCATTAACAATAATAACTTCAAAGTCATTAAATGTTTGCTCCATTATACTTGTCAAACATTTATCAATATGTGCTTTCGCATTATATGCTGGTATAATCACACTAATTTTAGGCATATCTCACTCCTCAGATAATTGAATAAAAAGTCTGATAACTTTCTTCATTTTGCTTTTTATAATCAAAAACTTCTTTAGGTTTTGGTTTTTTTTCTACATAGTTTTTAATTGCTTGATATAACGAATCAGCAGTCCCTAAAACTACTTCTCCATATTTTCCATCTATGTCTATTTTTACATCTGCTACATCTGTAGTAATAATATATTTATTTAATATTGCCGCTTCATATAGCACTAACCCTTGCCCTTCATGATTCGAAGATAATATTAACGCATCTGATATTTTCATGTATTTATATGGATTCTGTTCAAATCCAACAAATAATATTTCCTGTTCAATATTAAAATCATTCGCTATTTCTTTATACATTTTATGATCCGGTCCATCACCTACTAATATAAGTTCAAATTTCAGATTTTCCTCTTTCGCCTTCTTAAATGCTATCAAAATTTTGCTTATAGCCTTTGTTTTTTCCTCATGTCTTCCAACATGTATGAATCTCGTGGTATCTGCAGCAATCTTTAAATCTATATTTTCTTCACTAAATTGAATTGCTTTATCTCCATTTAAGATGTTTCTAATCAGCACCACTTGTGGCTCACTAATAGCAATTCGATTTTTAACAGATTTTATAACACGATGAGAGCAGCAAATCACATTTTTAAATTCATTATATTTAATTTTTCTATTTAATTCACTAAATTCTATTTCTGTATAATATTTCTCAAAGTCACTGTGTATCCATATAGAATTATTCTTACATAACCTTTTTGTTATGGTAGCTGGCAATTCTTCATAGCTACAAAAACATGATGCATAATCATATTTTTTTCTTTTCCAAAACAATATTCTAATTTCTCTTAAAATTTTTCTTGTGATTTTAATCTTGTAAAATATGTTATTTTTATTTATTGGAATTACGTTTATCTTTTTCGAAATTTCGTTATCCCAAATATAACCAATATCTGTCAAATAAACATCAACTTCATACTTTGTAAAATCTAAACCATTTACAAAATCTATAAAGGCTCTTTCCATTCCACCTATTCCAAGTCTGCTCATTACAAATGCTATTTTTTTCAAACACATCACCATTTTTCTATATATTTAATTAACGTTTCATTTATAACCTTTTTATTTTCTAATTGTTCAAAATCGTATTCTCTTAAAGAAATATTTTCTAACTGTTCTATTATCCCTTGTTTTATCGAACTAACATCATAGTTTACACATATATTATTATCTTTTAACATCCTAAAAACCGCACTTCTTTTTGTCGTTACAGAAAATATAGGTTTTCTTGTTAATATATATTCTAAAATTTTTGATGGTACCCATGGTTGTAACTCATCTTCACCAAGTATTGTGTCAAATATAACTAAAACATCTGCTTCTTCATTCATTTTGTTCATACAATCTTCATAAGATATTTTTTCTTTTATTTCAAATACATCTTCTAACTCATATTCTTTTACTAATTCCAATACATATGGTTCAACAGGTCCATATTGAACAAAAACGAAATCTTTTTTGTTTTTTTCCTCTTTTATTTCTTTTAAAGCCAGTAAAACCTTTTCTACTTTCCTAAGCCCATAGATATTCCCAAAATGAACAAATTTAACTATTTCATTATCTAGAAATTTTGTATTTGACATCAAGTTTTTATATATGTCCCACTCCTCTATATAGTTAAAAGGAATTATCAATGACTTTTCTAGAAGTGTTTTTGAATCACCTATCATATAATCTCTAAGCTCTTCATTCGGAAATATCAATAAGTTCGCATGTTGAAAGGTTAACTCTTGATACCTAGGATTGTTGTGAATATAGTTTTCTATATGAAATGCTATTTTGCCCTTTATTGATAACTCCTCATATCTTTTGTTAGCTTCTTCAACATATAAGTTGTCTTTAATTGGATCTGAAAAACTTGCGATCCATTTAATTCTGTCCTTGTGCTTCTTTTTTATTAAATATGCAGGATAATGCGTATACGAAGGTACAGATGACGAATAAATTATGTCATAGTCTTTCTTTCTAATCATTTTTAACGCTTCTTTTCTATATCTAAAAAAATTAGAAAATATTTTAACTACATTTTTATTCCCTTTTTTTATAAACAAGTCTTTCCAATCAAAATTTATTGTATTGATATTAAATTTCTTATATTTTTCATCTTTTTCCAGTTGCTTGATAAGGCTTTCATCTGCTTCGGCCGAGTATGTTAACACATCTATATACGCATTTAAATTTCTTAAATGTTTATATACGATTAACGTTATAGTTTCATTGTGAGGTAAAAACACCCCTGGTAATGCTAAAATTTTCTTCATATTGTATTTTTATTTATCCCCCTTAATTCAAACCCTTTATGTTCAAATAGCTGAAATCCGTATAGAAATCTACCTTTAAGTATACTTTATTGTACTAATAATGTCAATAAAAACGAACTAGTCAAACTTAGACCGTTCGTTTCTATTTTAATTTATTTTTATTAAATTATTAGTCTTGTCTCTTTTTTTTAAACACTATAAATTTACTAAATATATAATTTAATATAATTACCATTATTTGAGTGATTATTTTAGAAATAAGGTCATTTATTCCTAACACTTTTACCATTAATGCAAATGTACCAACATCGCATAAGATTCCTGAAACAATTCGTAGTGTGAAAAATGAACTGATTTCTTTTAATACTGTTTTTTTATCTTTCTTTTTAGATCCAAATACAAATATTTTATTTGTTATGTATGCAAACAGCACCGAAAAAAACCACGCTAGTCCATTGCTAACAATTTCGTCTATGCTAAATAATCTTGTGAAAATAAAATACAATACATAATTAAGTACTGTGATTATTCCACCAACTATTAAATAATTTATTATCTCTTTATATTTAAAATATATTTCTTTTATTTTCTCTAACATTTTCTTTGCCTTTCTTTTTTAACATATTTATTCTACCTTTTAAAAAACATATTGTCAATTTTTGTTTTAAATAAATTATTTGATATACGAAAAGAACTGTCCTAATTGGACAGTTCTTTTGATTTACTTAAGCTTTTCTATTTGCTATTTCTATAGCTTTTCTTACCATGCTTCCGCATTCTCTTGCGCTCACGTTGCCCCATCCGCCATCTTGCTTTACTTGTTCATATACTCCTAGTTCTTTTGCTATTTCTTCTTTGAGATTCTCTGACATCAAGTTTTGATTTCTAGACATCTTAAGTTCCTCCTTCAGAAACATGTAAAAACACATTTCTAGTTATAGTATTTGCAAAAAATCCTTTTTTATATTTGGAAAAACTTTCCACCTTTTGTTTGTTATTTTATTGTGTTAGAACCCCGTTAATTGTGTCTATGACTAGTAAAACATTCTCTTCTTTTCCTGTTATTGCATTTATATATACTATGAAATCCATATCATTAATTTTGCCTTTAAACTCATAGCAGAAAACTTCCGTTTTCCATTTTGTTGGTATAATTGCCAAATTTTCTTCATTAATTTTCAAGTTTTTGTTTAATTTTTCTTTGGCTTTTTCTTTTGAAATCTTTGGGCTGGGAACATTTCTCATATAATGATTATTCAAATATCCTCCCGCTTCTATCCCCAATATTTCCCCATCATCTAATGCAATTTTTAATTTTATTAAATCAGGATATATTCTTACTCCATCCTGCTCATATGCATAGTTTATGGTAATGATTCCATTTTGTATTGTATAATATGTCGGCTTCATATTGCTGATTTTTCTGCTTGTTAAAAACTCTTGTCCTATTCTATCGGCTTCTTCATAATTAATATGTTTTACTCTAATTTCTCTGTTATAGTTCATTTCTACAATAT
>Ga0209737_10001114_pt1 | contig 19800 bp, 17 predicted proteins | sample TergutCu122P3_FD_187284 | JGI IMG/M metagenome (GOLD analysis project Ga0209737, IMG submission 187284) | Cubitermes ugandensis P3 segment gut microbial communities from Kakamega Forest, Kenya - Cu122 P3 (SPAdes) (version 2) | ecosystem: Host-associated > Arthropoda: Insects > Digestive system...
AGTTGGCTATAAAAAATGGGCAGAAGAAACCGGATATGGGATGAGATGGAAGGTTGAAGGACTTTATTCGGGCGTGAAGAGGATTTTTGGAGAGACAGTTCGGGCAACATCAAAGAAAGGGATGATACAAGAAGCATGGAGGAAATTTAATGAGTATAATTTGATGATGTGTAGAGCATGAATTTTAATATGAGGAGTTGTAAATATAAAATAACTCACCATATGAAATAGTCAGAGAATATGCTATGAGAGCACCTCACTGAATTGTGCAACACAGCAGATAAACGCAAAAATCCATGCTCTGTCTGGCTAACTTCAAGATGCCATTGAACACCATATGTCATTTTTGAAGCGTTGGTTGTGTTTGGAATGTTTCTATTAATTAGTAATGGTGTATCGCATACACGATAGTTTATGATCTTTCCTCTATTTCATTGAATGTTGATTCTGAAAGTGGTTCAGTATATATTTTAACTATCGTTTTGATACTTACGATAGCAAAATATACTGTGTAGATTTAATAGTAACAATATATAGATTAATAGTAAGCATTTGTGAAATTCCGAAAAATTACGTACCTCATAAAGGATCGTTTATGATCTATGCTATTTGAAGAGTAAAATGAAAAATGCTGTGAAATGTGTGATAAAAACAAGCAGGTTCTTTTATTCGTTGATACCATTGTGAATGCAAATATTGGTTCAAAGCGGTACATTACCAAAAACGTCTACGATGCAGCAATCGAACGTATAAACCGTGTATTTGACGACTTTGATAATCTCTATCTTTCTTTTTCAGCAGGAAAGGATTCAACAGTACTCTTACATCTCTTCCTTAAAATTGCAAAGGAGAGAGGGTTTGGGAAAGTCCCTGTGCTGTTGATAGATCTTGAAGCTCAGTACAAGGCTACGATGGAGCATGCAGTAGAGATAATGGCACGTGACGATGTAGATCCTATATGGGTGTGCCTTCCACTCAATCTTAGAAATGCAGTAAGTCAGTATCAGCCACAGTGGATATGTTGGGATCCTGAAGAAAAAGACAAGTGGGTGAGACAATATCCAGAAGTACCTGGTGTTATTACCGACACAAACTACTTCCCCTTTTTCAAATTTGCTATGGAATTTGAAGAGTTCGTAATTGAATTTGGAAATTGGTTCGCTGATGGAGAAAAGACGGCATGCATTGTTGCAATAAGATCTGATGAAAGTTTCAACCGCTATAGGACGATAAAAAATAAACGAAAAGAAACGTTTGAAAACCTTGCATGGAGTACGAAGGTTACAGATAATGTATACAACTTTTATCCAATCTATGACTGGAGAACGGAAGATGTCTGGACTGCAATAGGGAAGAACAACTGGTGCTACAATAAAATATACGACCTCATGTACCTGCAGGGTAAATCAATTCACGAGTGCAGGATATGTCAGCCGTACGGAGATGATCAGAGGGCAGGGTTAGACCTATTTAGGTCATGCGAGCCTGAAACATGGGCAAAGGTTGTAGATCGTGTATCTGGGGCAAACTTTGGGAATATTTACTGTAAGTCGTACTTGTTAGGTCACAGAAGTGTAGTCCTTCCAGAAGGGCACACGTGGAAATCATACACAGAATTTCTTCTTGCAACAATACCACAATATGAAGCAGAATGGTATATTGAGAAATTCAAAGTATTTGAAAAATGGTGGGAAAAGCACGGGTACCCTGTAGATAAGTGGTCTGATGCAAAATTAAAAAAGGGAGACATCAGACTGGTAGGACCTGACGGAAGAGTATACACAAAAGGTCCGAGTTGGGAAAGACTTGCAAAGTGCATACTGAAAAACGACAAGTTATGCAAAAGTCTGTCATTCAGCCAGACAAAAAACCAATTCAGGAAGTATATTACTATGAGGGAGATGTATGGATACTAAATCCATTTTTCATGTAGGCGTTGATGTGGAACAATCACTACAATTGCAGGTATTTGAAGGCGAATCAGACCATGAAAAATGTACTCAGCAAATTGGTTGGTACTTCAATGCGAAGGAAATTAAAAAAGAATTGCCTTATCTTTCCAACACTCCCGATAAAATATGGTTTATATTGCGTTCAGAAGGCATAATAATCGGGTTTGGATCGTTAAAACCTAGAAAAAAACGCATTGAGTTCAGTAATTTGTATGTATTTCCTGAAAAAAGAGGAAAAGGATATGGGAAACTGTTAATAGATTTGCGCTTAGATTACTTGAAAACCTGCAAAAAACAACTTTACGCTGCCGTGCAGAATCATATGCTGGTACGTACCTATAAAGCGAGAGGATTCACAGAGTACCGCAAAACAAAAAATTACACATTTATGAGGAGAGAATGTCTGAAGTAGATGCAATTGTGAAGAAAGTACGGAATGGTTTAAAACACATTCCCAATCTCACAATAGAGGAACAAGTAGCAGCCATAAATGCAATTAAAGAAGAACTGCACAAAATAAGCCCATTTAAAGACCCTGTAGATCTGATCAGATGGATACCTGCTGATAAAGTAGAAGCAAACGACTACAACCCTAACTCAGTTGCCCCCCCTGAAATGAAATTACTGGAGCACTCTATCAGAGAAGATGGGTATACCATGAGTATCGTGGCGTACCATGATCCAGAAAACGACAGATATGTGGTTGTGGATGGATTTCACAGAAATCGTGTGGGAAAAGAAGTGAAGGACATCAACGAGCGAGTGCACAATCACCTTCCTCTAACCGTGATAGACAAAAGTTACGCTGAACGTATGGCATCTACGATCAGGCATAACCGAGCAAGAGGAACGCATGGTATAACACCTATGAGCAAGATCGTTGAGGAGCTTTACTTCCTTGGGTGGTCTGATAAAAAAATTGCTCAGGAACTTGGTATGGAAAAAGATGAAGTTCTGAGGTTAAAACAATTTACAGGTCTTGGAGTGCTGTTTGAAGACAGGAAATACTCAAGGGCGTGGGTTTAATGTTGCAACTAATTTAGGAATATATTATTATAAACGATACATATGAATACTCAGACCTAACTCCTATTTGAATACCCTTATGCTAATAGTAAGGGTAAGGGGTTTCATGAATTACTATACCGTATTCTTTGTTGTGACCGTTTTTTTGTGTTTTATTGGAGGAGTTGCGGGAGCTTCATCAGGGGTTCCTGCATCTTTGGAGATACACAATGTTGAATGTAATGAGGGAATTATATCTGCAACCATAATTGTTGAAAACAATTCTAATACTCCAATAGCACAGAAATATCTTGGAGTCTATCTCTTGCCACGTGATGTTACTGGAGCGGAAGCTTCAACATTCGTTGGTTGGGTAGCACTACCATATCTACGAACTGGAGAGAGCACAACAGTGCCTTTTACTGGTGTAGTTCCATCAGGAACAATGGGAGGTACATATCAGATAACAGCTCTTGTTACAACGAGCTATGGTCTTGCATCACCACAGTTTGTTAACACTCCAATGCAGGAAATATCTGTTCAAGGAAGCAGTGGATCTGCAACAGAGATGACTACGCTTCCCGTTACAGACAGAGCGCGTGTGACACAGGATGCACCAAACTATCAGATAACAGACATCTCAATACCGTCATCATTGTCACTCTATCCTGGCACAAGAATCACACCCTCTGTATCGGTGGTAAATGTTGGTGGAGATGCAGCGGAAGGAACACCTGTTTCAGTTATGTTGTTGCTTGGAAATCAGGTATTATACCCAGAAGAAGCCACGATTCCTTCTATTGCAGCAGGAAAAAGTGCAAAAGTACAGTTGAGCTATAAAGTTCCAGACAATATCTATCTTGGTGCATATACCATGCGTGGCTTGGTAAATCCATATGGAATTATCCCTGAAGCAAATGATGAGAATAGTGTGTTTGTCGTTCCAGGAATTTATTTTATTTCAGATAACTGGGTTGCGGCAAAAGTAGCGGCAGGCGGGTGTGGGTGCAGCTAAGAGTTAATGTACCTTTCAATTTCACGAGGAATTTACTGAAAATATCCCATAAATGTGCGGTTTTAATGGAGAAGGGATTATTTTTGCAAGATAAGGGTGTGTAAATGGAGTTGAGGTGTAACAATTTCCATACTCAATCAATTTTAAGTTATTTGCAGATGCAGCGTAAAGGAGGTCTTTTTTCGTACATTCTCTTTTATGGGTACGCAAATCGAGAACAATGTCATCTTTCATTATGATTTCATCGGGAAAGTCTTCAACGATATTTACCCCTCGACAAATTCGAAGCAAATTATTTATCGAGTATATATTCGGAAGAGTGATGATGAGAATTGAGTCTTGGTGGCATGCAGTTAAAAGCTTTTTGATCCCATTTTTAAGGTTGATATTTGTATGCTCAAGCACTTCACTACAGATTATGACATCATATGTTTTTGGGAATTGTTCATCAGCATTAAGATTAAATTTCACATATGGGATGCCAGTACCATGACTAAATTTGGTGCTTCTCTCATCTTCATAGTAATCACTGGCTGTAATACCAAACCCTTCTTTCATAAGGATGTAATCAAAAACAGCAGATCCACATCCAACATTAAGGATAGAACGAGAAGTGCACTTTAATTTATAGAGTTTTTTCAATAAAAATGCGTATTTGTATTTTACATGATCATAATACTCTCTTCCAGAGCCCCAGAGTGAATCATATTCAGGATGGTTCAACAGTTCTTGAAAATATTGCTCCTGAATGGCAAGATAATTTTTTACTGATGAATGTTCGTTTAATTGCTTCATACTCAATCCAAATTTATTATTTAAAACCAATAATTTTGATTGGATTTTGAATGGTGTACCTCATAAACGATCCTTTATGCGATAGGCAATTCTAAGATCTAAATAAAACTTCAATTGAAAAATAGTGGATAATTTGCAGAGAAAAAATGGATGAAATGGGTGTCTCATAAAGGATCGTTAATGAGATACTCAAAATCTCTCCTAACATTTGACAATCTGCCATAATAAGGTACATCCTCTCTTTAATTTTCAGATAGTTACCTAAATTATGACATCCCTTTCTGTCATGTCATGAACATCTCTAAAAATGCCCATTTATGCAGAAAAAGCAGTGTAATTTTGTACCGTTCTACATATTTTGTGAGGGAAAAGTATATGAATGTGTTACTTTCCCTCCCTCGTGGAGAAAATCTCTACTCAATAATCAATGCCGGCTTAAAAGGCGTAGCATTTCGTGCTTTACCATGAGTACTCTCATCAGATGACACAACGGTAACCGTCACCGAAAACTCATGCTCCATGAACGCTTTCGCATTGGTAAAGATCTGCATCTCATTTGGAGGATTTGCTGCAAGTGATGCTACAAGATCTGGTGGGAGTTTGTGAATAAGTGCAGAACAATCTTTTACTGCTCGTACTGCTTCTTCACCGCGTGCACGAATTTCTGGATCCTGCATGAGTTCTTTTACGATATTGCCCGATCCCTGTGCCGACCTGCCTGCTGGCAGGTGCAGTGAGTTGTAGACTTTTGAGAAGATCTCCCATTTCCACTCAGGAGAAACAACAATCGTCACATTCTTTGGCGTTATCTGGATAATGCGAAGAATAGATTCGAGATCTTCTTCAGTTCTCATCAGCAGTTCTTCTGCATTCTCACATGCACTGTCAATAACCGTCTCATCTGGTGTTGGCCACGGTGCAAATGAACAGAGTCCTTCTTTCCCCATCTCTTTCCAGAGTTCCTCAGCAGTGAATGGAATGATAGGACATAGGAGCCTCACCCAGACAGATGCCAGCTCTTGCATGAGTGTACGAGATGGTGCAGCACCAGACAGGCGCTTTTTGTACCAACGCAGATCGCGCTCCATTGAGAAGAATGCCAGATGAATCGTCTGTCTCGTCTGGAATGAATCTAAGGCAAGAGTTGTTGACTTGATACATTCCTGCATTCGTGAACGTAGCCAGCCATCAATTGGAGTATCAGCTCCATCTGCTTTCATACACTCTTGGATCGTAGCTACAAAACGCTCAATCTGTTTTTGGGTTGATTTGACAAGCTCATATCTCCAGTCAAAATCCTGCCAAGGTTCGCCAGAGCCAACAAGGAACATACGAACAGTATCTGCGCCAAAGTCTGAGATCGCCTCTTCAAGCAGGTAAACATTTCCTTTTGATGAGGTCATTTTTGCCCCGTTTAAGAGACCCATGCCAAAAACGACCATCCCACGCGGGCGGAGATTCTCTGGAAAAATGGCACAGTGGTGAAAGACCTGGAATGTCAGGTGATTTGAGATGAGATCCTTTGCTGAGAATCGATAATCATACGGATACCAGTACAAGAACTCAGTACGCATTGCATCAAGTTTCACTCGCATCTCTCCTGTAGGGAGATCTGCTGATTCCATCCCTAAAAAGATATAATCAAATACTTCTGGCGTTAATGCTTCACTATCAAGTTCTTTTATCTTTGCTGCGATAGTGTAATATGCCATATAGATAGTAGAATCAGACAAAGGCTCGATTAGCCAGCTCGGATCCCAGGGCAGCCTTGTACCAAGGCCCACCCTTCTTGTACATGCCCATTCTTTCAGCCAGCCAACTGTCCTGTTGAACTCGGCTCGAACTTCATGGGGCACAAGAGACATCGTGTCTAAGTGTGCCTGTACCTGTGCTTTCCATTCTTCATTGTTGTACTCTAAGAACCATTGATCATGAAGCACCTTGACATAAGCGCGAGTTCCACATCGGCAGACAACTGGATGCTGGCTGAACTCGTACATGACAGTAGAGCCGTACTGCTCAGTTAGCATCGCAGCTACTTCTTCTCGTGCTATCTTGACTGGCTTGCCACCAAACTGAGGGTACATCTTGCCTGTCGAATGTTCTGCAAGATAGACCTGACTAGTTAAATCATCAAGATTCGGATCACTTTGGTGAAGAATGCCTGATTTTTCAACAGCTTCTACCGCAGGATGCTCTCCATATCCTTCTACCTGGATAAGACCAATAGGTTTAATAGCAGTATATTTTTCTTGATTCCATAGATCACGAAGAGCAATATAATCAAATGGTGCATGTGCAGGCACGCTCATCACAACGCCAGTTGCCATATCAGGATCTACAAAGACTGCTGGCAGTATTGGAACCTCTCCACAGAGTTTATTGGTGGCTGTTGTATCGATAAGCTCTGATCCTGGTATTGTGTCGATCTTTTCCACATCATGATCTTGCATTGCTATTTTAGCTGCAGCTTCTCTTGAAACGATCCAGGTCTGCCCATCGACTTTTATTTTGTCATATTCAATATCAGGATGTACCCAGAGGTTCGTAACACCATATACTGTTTCTGGGCGGAGCGTTGCACAAGGAATCATCTCATCGCCACGACGAAACATGACAAGGGTGAATTTTTGAACCTCTGCTCCATCTCCTTCAAGGAGATCATGATCACCAATAGGATTCTCACACTGTGGACAGTACCGAACAGGATGTGCTCCTTTTGCAACGTGATTACCGGCTTGCAGGTGGAACCACTGCCACTCAATAAATTTGCTATATCGTGGATCTACAGTGGTAAACCGGCGACTCCAGTCAATGGATAATCCTGCTTTTTTCATGACGCGCTCGTATTCGTCTGAAAAATGATTCACAATCTCAAGTGGATCGCTAAATCGAGACAGCACATCCTGTGGAACGCGGTAGAGATCTCGATAGAGCTTGATTGTGCTCTCGTCCTGTGCTGCAATGCGTCGTGAGATACCCACTACTGGCGCACCAGTAACATGAAATGCCATAGGGTAGAGAACTTGAAAGCCCTGCATTCGTTTAAATCTGGCAATGACATCTGGTGCGATGTACGTTCTGCCATGTCCAACATGCATAGCTCCACTTGGGTATGGATATGCAACAGTAAGGTAGAATTTTTCTTTATTGGATGGAGAAGCATGAAATGCCTCCTCCCATGTTTGTATCATCTCTTTTCTATCTGCATCTGATCTGTTCTCTGTCATGATATCTTCCTATCCATGTATGTGTTTTTGCTCGTGCACACTTTCGTTTTTCCTGTTTCTACTAATTAAACGGTTTTAAGCCGAATTGGTTCTCCTTCATTGTACCGTTTCAGCATTTCCTGTGCTATGGTACTATTTTTTGCAAGTATAATTTCGCCTGATTCGTTGACTGTTGCGGTAAATAAATACTCTCTCCCAGAGAATACATCAACAATACGCCCGATATTTTCGTGTGAGATGATTGCAAGGTGCTTTTTATCGACCCTGACATGAAGTCCATCGTTAATCAGGACTTCGCCAGAGGTGTTTGCATTAATGGGTTTTATCTCCCCTCCACCCCTCAATGCACTTCCAGGCGTGTTTGCAGGACTTTTTGCCAAATCTCCACGCACCATATCAGATTCTGGGCGGATGTCAATTCCAACGCCAACACGGTTTACGATTCCTGCAATGTTTTTGCCACCTTTTCCAATTGCTGCTGGAACATCACGATCATCGATGTACACGATTGCCTTTGTTGCTGAACGCATTTCTACGATAATATGGCCATTTGTGTATCTTCCAATCTCACGTTGAATATCGCGTTCGGTAACTTCCCAAGAGACACTCTCTTCTTCAGGTGCATCTTGTGCACTGCTACTCTGCTCAGTTTCGTTTATTTCAAAGTTTACTGCAACTTCTGATTCTTTTTCAGTTGAGATTTGGTTTACGGTGATGGATTCGCTGTATTCAAACACGGCTGATGTTTGTGGAGAAGCACTATTGGGTGGTTCGTCAGTGGCAGACGTAGATCCTGTATCTGATGGCGTATCTGCTTCATTTACATAGTCTGATGATTCATAGATGTCCGCTGATGCAGGCATGATGATAGTCTCATGTTCACAACGGAAGATCTCGTATATCTTTTCATTGGTTAGAAGATCTGATACGACAGTTACTGGCCTGAATGAAAGTTCTCCCTCCATGCCATCTGGACATTTAAGGATGAGATCGGTTGTGAGTATGGTTTGAATAACACCGCCATAGACGAAGACAATCGATCCTATGACTTGATGAAGTACAGAGAGATCAACACGGTCGATGAATCGACAAATTGCTTCTCCTGGCGAAAGGGCGTGCATGACACCAATCATACCGATACCTGCGAGACGAAGATCTGAGAAGACTTCAAAATCATCGTTTCTTCGAAGGTCGTCAAATATGACATAGTCTGGCCGTAAAAGCATGAGAAGATCTGCGGTATTTTTCATGCTACCTTCAAGGGTAGTGTACTGGGTAATTTCGTCTGGGATTTGAAGCTCGCGGGGTTGTTCCATGGTTTTGACGACATTTCCCCCATTGAGGAGATAAGTTGCGATTCCTTGTACGAGAGTTGTTTTTCCAGAACCAGGAGGTCCAATGATAAGCATGGCCCTGGTGTCTCCTTTGAGAAGGTTTCTTATCTTATCTGCCTCTTCGTAATCATCTAGGTCGATGTCTACTATTGGACGGACAGCAATTATCTCCATGCCATCTGAAAAAGGCCTTCTGCTGATTGCGATGCGCATCGATCCAATCTGTACAACTGTCGCGCCTTTTCGCTCCATCTCGATAAATCCATCAGGATCACGTCTGGCACGCTCAAGCACTTCCTGCGCGATAACACGGAGTTCGTACTCGTTCATTGGATTGTCACGGATAGCAACGAGGGACTGTTCTTTTATACTTCCTTTTTTTGCTACTGGGCGGGCACGTTCTTTGAGATAGACAGCTATGGTGTATTCATCGAAAAATTGATCGATGGCAAGAGGTGTGAAATTTTCTCCTTGGGGGCGAAGATACAGTACATCAAGCCCTTTTGCCCGCGCAACTTCCGATTGAATCGTATCACTTGTGATAAAACGAGCGTTATTGTCTATTGCAACCTGTCTGATGAGTGCATCTATTTCTCCACCACTTGCGAGTTTAACCTGTTCAAGGGTGGGCCTGGATCCTGTAAAGCGAATGGATATTTTTCCTTCTTCTGCAAGTTTGCATAGTTTTTGAAGTTCAGTAAGGCCTGAGAATCCTATTTCGCGTCCCTGATTTGCTTGTGATTCAAGCTCTGCGACGGCAGCTTCTGGAACTATTATTTCTGCTTTATTATTTTCTCCCGTCTCTATTTCACCGGTATTGATGAGGTGGGAGATACGGCCATCTATGATGACGCTGGTATCTGGTACTATTTTCAAAAAAATCACCGTATGTATGTATTTTTCTCTTCCTATTAGAGGATGTAACAATTTGATGCGAGAAAAAACTACAGCCAACTTTGCTTGCATTATCTACAAAATCGTGAAATGAATGACTGTAATTGTTTTTTTGGTGGTAAAGATCATATAACCATGTCACAGCAATTTCTGCGTATTATGTTGGTACAGCGCTTTTTTACCTGTATACAGTATCAGGAGGAATAAGTACAGGATCTTTTTTGATTCCTGTTATATCGCGATAAAAGCACGTCTTATGACCGGTGTGACAGGCAACACCAGTCTGTTCTACGAGATAGAGAAGTGTGTCTCTGTCACAGTCAATCCGAATCTCGATAATACGCTGTACATGACCACTTTCTTCTCCTTTCTTCCAGATTTTTTTTCGGCTTCGTGAATAGTAATGAGCGTATCCCGTCTGCTCTGTAAGCTCAATAGCGGCCTTATCTGCATATGCAAGCATGAGGACTTCAAGGGTGATGTTATCTTGCACAATAACAGGGACAAGACCATGTTCGCCATATTGTATTGAACTAGAAGAACCACTCAAGGAATGCATAAAAGAGGTCTCCAAATATGAGAGTGACAATGAACCCAATCGTGATCGGGATGAGGTATGGGAGCGCATACGATATCCAGACAGTATCGACCTTGTTGTAGAGTTCGAGTTGTTTTTTGTACGCTTTTGGATTTTCACGCAGATCTTTTGTATAGACTCTACCTTCCCCTGTGATCATCTGGCGAAGTGCTGTTCCAAATCCAATAAACTGTCTTTGAATAGCTCCATCCTGCATCTCAAAGCTCTCCATGACGATACCATATGTGTTCTTAAGTTCTTTTGAAGGGACTGGAATTCCAAGAAACATGGTAGGGATAGGAGCTATGTTTCGCTTGAAGAGGTTATACATGAAAATGCAGATTGGAGCTACAATGGTTGCAAGCACTGTGTTTGTAAGTACTGAGAGCGGGAAGAAGACATATGGGATAATTCCATAGGGTGGATATCCAAGAAGAGGAACAAGCGGGAAGATTGGAATACATATCGTGAGCGTGATGAGAGCTTTTGCATCACCGAGCCCAAAGACGTTGAAATAGGCAAAGAGGTAAAACGCGATGATGAAAAAAAGCATCATGAAGAAAATGGGATAGAGGTAGGCAGTGTATCCAAATGTGCCAGTTTCCCAGATGAAGTATGCAAGACAGATAATTCCAATAGCTAGGGCAGGATACCACATGATTGCAGGAACAGATCGGTCTTTGAGATCTTCGATGCAACCATACAGAAGTGTTATCAACATGACAATTGCACTTACGAGAAGTGGGGTTAATGTAGGAGGAATAGATAATGGCAAAGCCGTTTCAATCATGGGTAGTAGTATCTGTATGTTTTTATGAGTGATGAGGGTTGTTATGAATATGAGCTGCAAAGGCATCCATATGTAGAGCAAGAGTTTCTATTTCTGCATGGAGTTTGCGATTAAGCTCATGTGTCTCAATAGCGATGGTTGCTCCTGTTGTTCCTGCTGTGATGTATCCACAGTTTTCAAGGATTCGAAGTGAGTAGCGGATTTGATGTTGGGGAAGCTCAAGTTGTTGAGCGAGTTTGATAATGCCGATTGGCTGATGAGTGAGTACCGCATATAACACGTCAATATGTCTGGAGCAGATCGCGATCTCGTCTCGGATATTGCTGCAAAGGTCAGGAGGAACAGTTGGTTGCATACTCATTGCTAATGGGTGACATGGATACTTATGAGTATCGGTCAGACTGAGATGGAAGATGAGAAGAGTAAAAAAGAATGATCAGTGTTTTTGTTGTGTTTATTTGGATTTTGAGAGCTTCTCGATCTCTTCTTCGACTTCTTCAGCACCTTCTTTGTAAAACTCTTTCTCAGATGGTTCGAGTTCATACAGCAGGCGAAGGAACTCTCCAGCGTGGACACGTTCTTCGTTTGCAATGTCGATAAGGACGTCTTTTGCAAGGGGGTTGTCAATTGACTCTGCAAGCTGCATATAGAGTTGAATTGCTTCGTACTCTGCTGCGACCATGAATCTGATAGCACGAACGAGTTCTGCATCAGTGAGCTTTCTGCCTTCTTTGAGGCCTGCGAATGGGTTTCCAAACTCTGGCATGGTATGATCATTGCACTGTTTGTGCAAAGTATCACATCTATGTTTCGATATTGTTTTTGCCACGCGTATCAAGCCATAAGTCTTTTTAGAAACGTATCTATTCAAACAACAAGGACAGTATGAACAACAAAATATAACAATTAATAAACGCCAATAGATGATTTAGGTGACATTTACCATGCATGCAAAATACATAATACTCATCCTGCTTCTCATCTGCGCTTGTGGAATTGTACATGGAGCAGAAGAAGAAACAGGTGGAGAACAGGATCTCATGAAATCAGCAGAAACAGCAAAAGAATCAATACATGAAGCAGTCTCTGAAATGAGGAACGCATTTGATGCTACAAAAAGAGCACTGAATGCGACGTCCACCGCTTTTTCAGATGTCTGGAGTACGGCAAACCATGCACTCGCCTCCGCTCAAGCCACATTGGAAGCTGTCCAGGCACGCATAGGTGGGAGTGCATATGGTAATGGCAATACCACCAAAATAGAGGCGTAAACCTCAATGTAGACAAACAACACACAGCTTTTTTTGCTTTCATCCATAGCTAGGGACACACATGCTTTATTATACCTCCCCATCAACATATCATACAATCTATGACCCCATCTCATGCTCTCTTGGAGGATCCATCCTTATTTATAAACCGAGAACTCTCCTGGATAGAGTTTAATAGGCATGTGCTCGAAGAGTCAAAAGATAAAAAACATCCACTACTCGAACGAGTCAAATTCCTTGCAATATTCTCAAATAACCTCGATGAATTTTTCATGATCCGAATATCTGGGCTATATCGTCAGATCGCTGAAGGAGTCATGAACGTACCAGCAGATGGCCTCAGTCCTTCCCAGCAATTAGATGCTATTTATGAACGACTGACCCCTCTTGTTCAGGAGATGGCACGCATCTGGTATGAAGAGATCCTGCCAGACCTTGAAGAGGCTGGTATTTATATCCACAGTTATGAGACGCTTTCTGTAAATGCACAAAAAGATCTCCGTGATTTTTTCAAGCGTGAGATATTTCCAGTGCTTACCCCACTTGCGTTTGATAAATCGCATCCATTCCCATTAATCTCAAATCTCTCTATTAACCTTGCTATTATCATAAAAGAAAAAGGAGATACTGGAGAATTTTTCATCCGTCTGAAAGTTCCAACAGAACTCTTTCCTCGGCTCCTTCCAATACCATCATATTCTGATAATCACGGAACATCACATACTGGAGAAGCACACTTCATATTTCTCGAAGATGTCATTGCAGAGAATTTAGACCTCCTCTTTCCAGGAGTGGAAGTTGTAGCTGCATATCCATTTAGAGTCACTCGCGATGCAGATCTAGAGATTGAAGAAGATGAAGCCGATGATCTCTTGACTGCCATTGAAGAGTCAATTGGAAGAAGACGAATGGGAACGCCAGTACGACTTGAGATATGTGAATGGATGGACTCAACAGTTTGTTCCATGATACGTGGCAAACTCTCAGAATCTTCTCACATGTTTTACCGAACCAATGCACCGATTGGGATGACTGATCTCTTTGGATTGCTTGAGATAGACAGACCTGATCTTAAATATCTTCCATTTTTACCTAGTATTCCATCTTGGCTCGAATCAGACCGAGATATTTTTGCATCAATTAAGGAAAAAGATACCATTATTTTCCATCCCTATGAAAGCTTTCAACCAGTTGTGACATTTCTTCAACGTGCTGCGAGAGATCCAAACGTATTGGCCATTAAAATGACCTTGTACAGAACAGGGACGAAATCTGCAATTATTGATGCACTCATGGAGGCTCATGAAAATGAAAAGGCAGTGACAGTCATTGTTGAGCTGAAGGCACGATTTGACGAAAAAAACAATATCGGATGGGCAAAAGCACTAGAACATGCAGGAGTGCATGTCGTATATGGTATAAGTGGTTTAAAAGTACATGCGAAAATCTGCCTTGTTGTGCGACGTGAACCAGAAGGAATTGTTCGATACGTGCACATGAGCTCTGGAAACTATAACACAGAAACAAGTCGGATCTACACAGACATTGGATTTTTCACAGCAAATCCAGAGATTGGATCAGATGCATCAAATCTCTTTAATGTGCTTACTGGCCTTGCTCATTTCACGGGATACAATCATCTCATGGTCGCTCCAATGATGATCCGTCGTGACATTCTTGCCCTTATCAATGAGGAAACCATTCATCACGCAGAGCATGGGAACGGCCATATTATCTTCAAATTAAATGCACTCCAAGATAAAGAAATAATTCAGGCCCTATATCGTGCGTCACAGGCAGGAGTAAAAATAGATCTCCAGGTACGAGGCGTCTGTTGTATTCGCCCTGGAATTGATGGAATATCTGATAATATAAGTGTATCTTCAATCATTGGGAGGTTTCTCGAACATTCACGAATATACTACTTCCACAATGGCGGAAAAGATATCGTGTATATGGGAAGTGCAGATCTTATGCCAAGAAACTTAAACCGACGCATTGAGATTCTGTTTCCGATATTAGATCCAGATATTAAGACAATTATCTTACAGACACTCCTTCCGCTTCACATGCGAGATAATGTACATGCTTGGGTTATGGATTCAAGTGGAATGCATACCCGTCGGATATCTTCGCAAGATAATGAGATCTTTGATGCACAGGACTGGATGCTCAAACATAGAGGAATATGGAATGAATTTAGAGAAAAAGACTCATTTCACATAAAGAGGTAGAGATCAATTTTAAAGGCTTCGTGATGATATGTTTCTTCCTTACTTCTCTTGAGAGGAAAAGTGGGATGGTATTTTTGATACATATCACATCTCTTTATGCTATCGAGGCTACATACGTATGGAAAGTAACTATCGAAAAGATATTAATTTGACCCATCTGTCCCTGCTATCTGGCCGGAAGGTGAAGGTACCAATCGTTAACAGCCAAAACAGGTGCACATGACAAAAAATTTTCTTTCGTCAAAAGAAATTTCAACATCCTATCAAATTTTGATCCTCGTCTTACTATGCGGCATTGTATTCATCACCACATTTTTTGCTTTTTTGTGTATAAATGAAAATAAAGCAATTGAGATGCGCCATCTCGCAAGAATTGACTATACCGGAGATGCAATAAAGAATGCAATACAGGTAGCAAACAATGTCATGTATGCGTATGAATCACGATATGATGACAGATTGAGAACTACTCTGCATAGCTTCAATGAGAAGTTTATTCAGGCTTATGGAGATCCTGATCAGATTGATCTGGACACATTAAAACAAGAGTATGAAACAATGCATTCATTTGGAGTAGCATTGTACATCCTTGATAATACAAATACCATTATCGCGAGCACAGAAAAAACAGAGATTGGATATCAGTTCTCTCACATTCCAGAGTTTGCAGAAGAACTCACTCAGATATATGAGAATAAAAAAACAGTTCTTGACATTACATCACGTAACCAACAATCTGGTGAGATGCTCAAATATGGATATATCTCATCCTATGATCATGATTATCTATTAGAAGCTGGAATAACGATTTCAGACCTTTTCATCCCAGATCATAAGCGGTATGTAAGCTTAGATCCCAATATCATCACGACTCCAAATAGTGTGTTTTTATTTTCAAAAAGGGCGGTTTTTGAGCAAGATCCAGAAAGTGGACTTTTACAACTTGGAAGTGGTGAGCAAGCATTGCCTCCCATTCCTGGAAGGGTAGACTATCTCTCAAGAGTATTTTCAGAAAAAAAACAATTTTCGATAGTTATTCCCGAAGAAAACAAACGTATTGATTACTATTTTATTCCATATCCTGCTGCTGATGCCCCGTCCCGCTCATTCGCCAGCCAGGTCCTTGAAGTGACAACAGATCTCACTCCTCTTCACGAGGAAATCTTTCAAAATACTCTCTTTTTCATCATTATTACCATCTTCTGCGATGCTGTACTTATCGGTATGGGTTTGATCATTATCAGATTTATTGTTCATCCAATTAATCAGATAGTTGACGACATAGAGATAATTGCGAATGGAGAGTATGATCACAAAATCAAACAGACAAAGGGCCCTGAGTTTGATCGTCTTGAAGCAAGTATCACGAAGATGATATCTGCGTTTCAAGAGCAGAATGTCATTTTACTCCAGAAAAATAGTTCACTCCATGCATTAATGGAGGCGTCAGTTCATGGTATCATTACTGTTGGATCTGATATGCGGATTCACCATTTCAACACCATTTTCTGTGAGATGTGGGATCTGTCAAAAGATGAGATCTATGTCGGTGCTGATGGAAATGAGATTTTGAGACATTGTGCAAATCAGATGATCGATCCTGAGCTGTTTATGTCTAATAGCCACGCAATTCTTGATTCGCCAGATGTGATTTGGAGGATTCATATCTATCTGTCAGATGGAAGGATCTTCCAGAGTGCTTCCTCTCCAATACGTGGGCCCGATGGCACATATTATGGTCGCATCTGGGAAGTAACTGATATTACTGAACGTGTTCAGAGGGAACATGAGCTTGAACGAGCCTATTCTAATATTGAAGCACAAAATGAGGAACTAATAGCTACTGAGGAAGCACTTCGTTCTCAATATGCTATTCTCAAAGATACTGAATCTGAGCTTATACGTCAGAACAGTATTTTAGTTACACTCCAGGAACATCTTGCGGGTGGTTTTTATGTCTTTGATGAAAACAAAAAGCTAGTCTCTTTCAATCAGAAATTCCTTGATCTGTTTGATCTTTCAAGGGAGGAATTAGAGCAAAATCGTGATTTGGATTATCTTCTACGATGTTTTGACTTGTACCATCACGCCGATGAGCAACGTGCATTAGTGGAAGAACTCATGAATGATAGAACCAGCTCTTCACATGATGAGGTTGTTTTAGTTGATGGTACGATACTGGAACGACATTCCACTCCAATTATTGACAAAGATGGTATATATTATGGCAGACTCCGAGAATTCATTGATATCACTGAACGTGTTCAAAGAGAACAAGATCTCATTGCCCACGAAAAAGAGTTAGAGGGAAAAAATAGTTTGCTCTTCGCATTATTAGGGACACCAGATCGTGGTATCATGGTCCTTGACGATGATCGTCGTGTTCTCATGTTTAATCAAGCTTGGTGCGAAATGTGGAATCTTTCAGAGGATCTTAGCTATGCTGGAGCTAGTGGAGATGAAATTGCTGTATATTGTCTGAATCAGACGAACAATCCTAAGCTGCATATGTCTAATTTCCTTACAATTCATGATTCGCATGATATGACTTGGAATAGTCAACTCTATCTATCTAATGGAAAGATTTTCAATACTTTTTCCTCTCCGATACTGGGATTAGATGGTACATTTTATGGTAGAGTCTGGAAAATGGAGGATGTCACTGAAGAGGTTTCGAAACAACAGGATCTTGAACAAGCATATGTTGAGATTCTTCGAAAGGATAGTCAACTCGCCTTGGCACTTGAAGGCACTGGAGAAGGACTCTGGACGTTGGATGCCAGTACAAAACAGTTGACTCTCAATCCTGAGTTTGCATCTCGTTATTGTTCATTATGTCAAGAACAGTCAATTGATTCGTTTATCTCAGCAATTCACCCTGATGAACAAGAGCTATGCTCGACTACCTTTCGTGAAATCACACAAATGGCTTCTGATGCTTCTATTGAATTTGAATTTCAGCTGCAATCGAGCGAATGTATGTGGTGTTGGATTATGGCTCGTGGCATTGTTTCTGAGGTAGATGGTGATGGTGTTCCACTGGTAATTACTGGAACATTTGTAGATATCACAGAGCGTAGGCAGTATGAAAAGCATCTGCGTGAAGCAAGCCGAAAAATGCTTATGTTATCTCAGATTACTCGCCACGATATCGTGAACCAACTCAACAACTTGCTTGCGATTTCAGATCTTCTTTCTGATGAAGTTTCTGATGCGCCTTCCGATATACTTTCCATCAAAAATCTGCTCGAACTTATGGATCACGGTTTGGCTACAGTGATGCGTCAAATAGAATTTTCAAGAGATTATCAGGAGCTTGGTGTCCATGGGGCAGAATGGCAGGATGTGAATGTGTGCATTGAGAATGTGAGACCTTTCTTGATTCATCCACCTGTTGAGTTAGTAGCAGATAATCTTCCGATGATATTTGCAGATCCTCTCCTGGAAAAAGCAGTGTACAATTTTATTGAAAACTCACTCCGACACGGGGAACGTGTTACTCTCATTAAAGTAACATTTTCAGTTGCGGATCGCGATGATGGAATACTAATATTTGAGGATAATGGAGTTGGCGTTCCAGATAAGGATAAAGAGAAAATATTTGAGAAGGAGTTTGGAAAAAATACAGGCCTTGGATTGTTCCTCATTCGTGAGATTTTTGGACTGACTGAGATGACAATTCGTGAATGTGGTCAATTTGGTTGTGGCGCCAGATTTGAAATTACGATTCCAGCTGGTTATTGGAAATGGCAGTAGGTAAAGCAGCTACTAGTTGTGAATGTACACGGGTTTCCTTAGATGCGATGCATGCCTGTGCAAAAGCGTATGACATAACACATATCAGTTATGCACATGAGGTACAGGTCAGTATCCTTTGCGGTCTGCTATTTGATGAACTTCATTCTCTTTTTCCAACATACACTGAGCAGGAGCGATGTATGCTTACCTGTGCAGGTTTGCTGCATGATATTGGCACTTCGAGAGGTACAAAAGGACATCACAAGGCGAGCTATGAGCTTATACGCATCGAAGGAAAGAAGAATCAGAATTTTGGACTGTCGGATGAATCACTGGAAATCGTTGCATTAATTGCTCGTTACCACAGAAAAGCAATTCCAAGCATGGAGCATGTTGCATACGCAATGCTTCCTCCCGAAGCACAAGACCGAGTCAGAAAGCTCTCAGCACTCCTGCGCATTGCAGACGGCCTTGATTACGTGCATGATACCGCGATATCAGATCTCAAATGCACTATAGAGGATACACAGATCAAGTGTCAGTGCATCGGAAATAATAATTGGTCTATTATGAATGATATGGATCGTGCGATGGTGAAAGCAGTACCTTTTATTGAGGAATTTCAAAAAAAGATATATTTTTGGATTCATGAGTGACTTGCCTTACCCCTGCCGACCTTTATTTACGACTGTTTAGCCGTAATTATGCTCATATCTTCAAATAAATTATCTTGCCATTTTGTATCAGCATGATAAAGCGTTCGGCTTCGACCATACCTAAATTGTCAAGTAAGGGAACGTCTCTAAATAACATTTGCTGCATCATGTATATACATTGTGCCGAAAAAGATGGAAACTGTAGATGTTCCTGGACTAAAACAGCGCATAGAAAGTGTTCTTCCTTCATTGAATGAATATCAGCGTCGTCGTTATCTCTCTGCAGAGGCGAAATCACTTGGTTATGGT
>Ga0209737_10001115_pt1 | contig 19795 bp, 13 predicted proteins | sample TergutCu122P3_FD_187284 | JGI IMG/M metagenome (GOLD analysis project Ga0209737, IMG submission 187284) | Cubitermes ugandensis P3 segment gut microbial communities from Kakamega Forest, Kenya - Cu122 P3 (SPAdes) (version 2) | ecosystem: Host-associated > Arthropoda: Insects > Digestive system...
AGCGCCAATGCTCATCATCGGGGCCATGATGCGTAAGCTCATTCATGTGGCTTTCGGCGTGCTCAAATCAGGGCTGCCCTTCAACGCAGCTTTGCATGGTGCTTGACATTGATAACAGTATCTACGGCGCTTAGCAATTAATCGGCACAATCTGCAACGAAGTTCCCCACTTAAACTTGATTTCTGGTAGGTTAATTAATTCGCCATTAATCAAAATCTTTGGAGGCGTAATCTTGAAGGTATCCGGGAATTTTTTAGCACCCACAAACCAAATGTCATAGATGCGCCGAGTCTTCCCGTAGCTGAAACCAACGATGGGTTCATTTATTGGGCGTCTGTTTACCATACCTTGCTCATACCAATGATATGTCTCTGCGGTCAAAATGTCCGACACTTCATGCACTGAAGTCGAGAGCAATGCCGTAGGAGGAGAAATAACAGCCGAACCCCCTTCCGGTAAAATAATAGACATCGCCAGAAGGGGACCATAATTATGGCTAACAAAAGCACTAAACATAATTATCACGCCTGAACGCTGAAATTCAATCGTACTCAACTTTCCGGAAAAACTACTACACGATCTCCCATGATACGGACTCTCACGTAACGTTCCGCCGTCAGCGGAGGGGTGATAAAACTCTGAAGTATATGGAAAGCACCCGGCCGCTAACAAAGCTGCACAACTGGCAATAAACCATAGAGTCCTCATAATGCTCTCTGACTAGGTTTTAAACAAACTGCCCTGAAGAAAACAGCTTTATCTAGTTTGTGGTTATTGTCAAGAACCGTAAATACCGTCTTGTTTATTAATACGGCATTTACGGTCCTTCCATACAAAATTACTCTACCTCCTCACCGTCTGGAGTTTTTCATGTAATCGTATGAGTAGAGCCCCTGACCAATTTCATTACCGAGCGCGCCTCCATACGTTACCACTGCAGCAGGCAACATAGTTCCATAAAGCGATAGAGCACCACCATACCCACTTCGTTCAAGCGAGCCAACCCATACGTCATGGAATCGAGAGATGTCCTGCATGCCGCCTATGTGTGACGATATCCATCTCAATAAGGGTGAAGCTTCCGAGCCGGAGGGCAAAAATTCAAGAAAGTTCTCACCTCCTTTCAGGATTGCATCTAAGTACATCTGAGTAGTAACTTGCTTGCCCATCTGGCTGGCTTTCATACCAAGTGGATGAATATCAACTCCATCTTTCGGCATCCATGTTCCATCGCTTCTTTCTAAGCTCGGCAGTTTACCAACTACTTCTTTGTATAAAACTTGCATAGAAGCTGACGCTGCAGACATCAAAAACCCTTTCTCGAAAGACCCGCCCTGCAGCTTCGAACTTACTCCACCGACCAGGCCGTTTGCAACAATTTTCGATGCCCCCGTGAAGGCAGTACCTGGGTTCAGGGAGGACATGGGCCCTATGAAGGCGCTATTTACATAAGAAAACGCCAATGTCGTTGCATACGTAATAGCGCCGACTTTATAGGCTTTTGTCACAGAGCCGGTAGCCTGATATGTATAGTACATGGCAAACATCGCGCCGCCACATCCGCCACAAACCCAGGAGGTGGAAATGGTCGCTGCCGCCAACCCCACCGAATAGGCCCATGAATTCTGCATGACAAAGCGATCGATTTGCTGTTGCCCCGGCTGCAAGCTGAAGGCGTCGAACGCATTGCTGACAGAGTTGTTGAAGTTACTCGGCGTTGGAATGTATGTCGTTTTGACGATCGACGTAACGGCCTTGGTGACTGCCTTGACGAATTTCGACAAACTCCAGTACCCACTCGGATCGCTATACCCCAGCGGATTGTTCATCACATAGCTGTAACGGTTGTAGCTCTGGAGGTTGTACGGACTCTGGATGAACGGGTCGGCAGACAGAAAACGCCCCACCAGCGGGTCATAGACGCGACCGTTCATGTGAATGAGGCCGATCTCGTCCAACATCTCGTGACCCGTAAAGCCACGGTCGGTATTCGCAGGTTGGATCGTGTTGTTCGGGTCATTTGCCCCGTTGGCAAAGCGACGTTTGCCGAACGGCTCGTAAGCCAGTCGCTCAACTACGGCCCCACTTTCGTTGGTGATGGCCGTCACGCTGCCCAGATGATCTCGATGCAGGTAGCGCGTGGTCGTGGTGGTCGTGCCGCTGGCCGTAGTGGTTTTGACGATTGCTACTGCCTGACCTCCGGCACTGATAAAGGCGCGTTGCTCGATACTGCCGTTGGGCTTGATGTCCTTCTCATAGAAGAGCGCCCCTTCGTTGCCCGGGTTCACATAGATCGTGGTGCCCTGCACACTGGAGATCTGTTTGACGCGCTGGTGTTCGGGGCCGTAGTAGAAGGCCGCACTCACCGTGCCCTGCGACATCGACTGCGGCATGTTGAAACTGGTGTAGTACTGGGTGCGACTCTTCGCAGCAACGACGGCGTTACTCGCGTTCGTCTGGGTCTGCGTGGTCAGGGAACCGTTGGCGTCGTAGGCAAAGGTGATCTTGCCGCCGCCTGCCGCTGCGGTCAGAGTAACCTGCGAAACCGCGTGCGGGCGAAGACTGCTGCCGCCGCTGGCCGGGTAAACGTAGGCTCCGAGGTCGTTCTTGTTGGTGATGTTGCCGATGGCGTCGTAGGTGTAGGTCTTCGTTACCACACCCGCGCCGCCGGAATTGACCGTCGAACTCGTCAGACGGTTGAGACTGTCGTAGACAAAGTTTTCGGTGAGGCTCTGGTTGCCGTCGGTGCGCGTGGTGACGTTGCCCACCTTGTCGTATTGGTAACCGAGGTTCTGCACCGCGTTGCCAGCACCGGCAACGATATTGGTCAGAAATCCGGTCGTGGCATTCCAGGTCTGCTGCGTCACAACGTTGTTGCCGTAGGTCTGCTGACGCAGATGGCCTTCGGCATCGAAGGTGTCGGCTCGCCAGTACAAGGCATTGCTGGCGTTGTTGCGCACTTCCTTCAAGTAACCCAGCGTCGTGTAGACGTATTTCACGACCAACCCACTGGGGTAGGTCTGGGTAGAAACGCGGCCGTGGGTATCGTAGCTGGCAGTAGCTGAATACGGCGTTGAGACGTCGATCGTGGTGGCGTTACTCGTTGGACGACCGAGCGTGTCATAGCTTACCGTCCTGTTGTAGCCCGTGCTGGTCTCGGCCTGACAGAGCTTGCCGATGCCCTTCGCGCAGGCGGCGCCGCTCTTATAGGCGTCGTAGTACCAGTTGCTGATGAGATCAGACCCGCTACGGCGCGTGAGTCTCCCGAGGCGGTCGTAGAGCATCGTAGTGACTTGGCCCTTGGCATCGGTCTGTTTGACGAGCTCGCCGAGGGCGTTGTAGACGTAAGCCCAATTCCCCATGTCGGGATCCTGCATGTAGGTCTTGCGGCCGCGCAGGTCGTAGCTGAGCCTCACCACATTGCCGAGCGGGTCGGTCGTGGTGTGCAGATTGCCGAAAGGATCGTAGGTATACGTCAGGGTTTTGTTCTGGGCATCGATTACCTTGACGACCTTGCCCTGACTGTCCACGGTGGTTTTGGTCTGACGACCGAGGGGGTCGGTGATCGTGGTGGTAAGACCGCTGTAGGCGGTGCTGACGGTGCTGCCGTCGGGGCGGGTTTCCTGAATGACGCGACTGAGCGCGTCATACGTGGCGGTAGTCCAGTAGGCGGTCTGCCCAGCGTAGTAGGGGCGCGATACCTTGTAGGCGCGGCCCAGGCTGTCGTAATGGGTGTCCCTGTAGATCGCGGTCGTCGTGCCACTGCCGTCAAACCCTTGTGTTTCGACGCGAATCTCACGGTCGAGCGAGTCGAAATAGCGTTTGCTCACCGGGCCGTTCTTGGTTACGCCGTCCGAGGCAAGCGGGGTTTCCTGGATCAGCCACTTGCCCGCGGCTCCGCCGACGGTGGGACATGCGGCGGTACCACCCTGAATTCCGGAACAGTAAAGATATTCCCACTTGGTTCGCGTGCCGTCGGCTCGGATTTCAAGGGTCTTGCGACCGAAGCCGTCGTACTGCCAGGTGGTACTCAGTCCATTGGGGCCGGTCAGTTTGGTAAGAACACCAAACTTGGCGTCATAGGTTTTACTCTCCGACTGGTTCAACGCGTTGGTGCTGGTGGTCGGAAACTGGCCTCGCGCGTCATAGGTATCCTTGTTGCTACGCGCAACGAACACCGCATCCCCCGTCGGGGCCGCCGCTTCACCCGCGCTGCCGTTGCAGTTGCGCGTGGTGCTGCCGGTCTTGTTGCCGTAGGCGTCATAGGTGTATTCGGTGACCAGGCACAGCGCGCTGGTGTCCGGCTCGACCACTTCCTTGGTGAGGAGACCGCTGGCCGCGTCGTAGGTGAACGAGGCGGTGCGGGTCAGCGTGGCAGCGTAGCCGACGAGCGGGGTCAGGAGCGTACCGAGGACGAGAGACAGAAGCAGCAGGTTCTGACGAGTTTTCATGGCGAAGGTCTCGTATGCGTTGTTTTACGGGGCCGTGCTTTGTGTCGTGCTCCATCCTCTGGCGGCCCAGACGGTGTACTTGTTTTCGTGGCTATGGGGGACACAGTTCATTTCCATGCGGCTGTGAATGTCGTATCGCCCGAGAGTTGGACAGTGGCGCCCGCATTGAACTTGGCGCCGCCGGCACTGCTTACCCAACCGTCAAAGGTATAACCTGCTCTGGTAATTGCTCCCGGCAGAGTAATTGACGGATTCTCTACGTTGGCTGTGTTGTAGCTGTTGACATAACGTATCCCGGTTTGACTGGGCGGGGTCGTTGTGCCGCCATTGGCGTTGTAGCTCGCGGTCGCGTTTCGCTGGTACAGGCCGTAAAACACCATATTGCCGTACGCAGTAGTCATGGCATAGTTTCCAGAAACCATATGCACAGAAAGACTGGGGCCGGTCACCGTGGGGTGGTCCGCACTCCAGACTGATGCCATCCTCCATCCTCTGGCAGTCCAGCCGGTATAGGTGTTTGCTGCCGGAATAGCCGCGTTTCCGCTGGTGGCCTTGTTGTAAAGGGTCGCTGCGACTGTGCGGGTTGTCGGTGTCGTGCCGCTGACATCCTTGAGCGTCGTTGTCAGCGTCACCTTGTAGATGGCATACAGCCTCACGTTGGCGGCGGGCATGGTGTAGCTGGTCAAGCCCGTGGTCGCATCCTTGTTGGTATTCCAGCCTACAAATTGCCAGACGGCATAATCTTCTTTTTTGGCAGTGGGGGTCAGATCTACCGCAGCGCCGCTGTTAACAAACGCCGAGGTCTTGGTGGCGGAGGTGCCGCCGTTTTCTGAGAAATCGTATGTGACCGTGTATTGCGAAGGCGACGGCGCGCTTTGCGGCGTATAGGCATACGGAGCCGTGCTTTGCACCTTGGAACGCAACAACCGTCCGAGATGCCACTTGGTCGCATCGTTACTATAGGTATTGGTGGTGATCTTTTCGTGACCGTCACTGGTACTGACCTTCACCACCGTGGCGTTCCCCCAGGCGTCGAACTGTTGGGTCGTGGTAATCGTTGGAAACCCCGCACCATTCAGATCATGGCCTCTCTCGACACTCTGGCTGGCATAAGGGAAATAACGCTTACCTGCAGCGACGGTACAGGCGCCTCCGGTGGCCGGGTCAAGGCAGGCATAGGTGATGTCGGTCTGACTGGGCCAGTTGCCAGAATAGTTAGTCCCCGGATACAGCCGCGCCACCTTGCTCGGCAACCCCACATACGGCCAGTCCTGACGGTATTCCGTGACTGTCCAGATATCGGGCAAGTCAAGAGAATTCGTACCCGACCTCTTCGAGGTCGATATCGCGGCAAAACCCAGCAGACCACGGCCGGTACCAAGCTCAGCCCTCAGTCCGTGATAGCTGTAACGCGTTGTCTGCGTGCCGCCGATGCCGTTGTCAACAGATACCGAACTCACAACATATATTGGAACCTCCAGATTTATCACTGGATAGACAGCAGGCGACATGGAATAAGGCGGGGCCAAGGAAAAGCTATGTAAATACGACTGCTCACTCAATGTAATAGCTGAATTCAGCGAGTTTCTGATCTTGACTACAGAGTCAGGTTTAACCATCAAGAAGGAGGTCGTATAGTGGGTGCCTGTCGATGCGACGGTGTAATAGACTTGGCGACCGTCTCCAAAGAGGTCTACAAGTTGCCAGCCCGCATCGGACATCCCGTGCCCGCCCGTCCACGTCCAGTTTTGAATGGTGCCATTGATGTTCAGCCGCGTTGCATAGTGGGTGCCGGCTTTTGTATGGGTGTAGAAAACCTGCCGACCGTCTCCAAAGAGATCACCCAGTTGCCAGCCCCCGGCTGCCTCCGAGTGCCCGCCCGTCCACGTCCAATTCTGAACGGTGCCATCGGCGTTCAGGCGCGTTGCATAGTGGGTGCCGGTCTTTGTGTGGGTGTAGAACACCGGACGACCGTCTCCAAAGAAATCGCCCAGTGACCAGCCTCCGGCCGCCTCCGAGTGTCCGCCCGTCCACGTCCAGTTCTGAACGGTGCCATCGGAATTCAGTCGTGTTGCATAGTGGGTGCCGGTCTTTGTGTGGGTGTAGAACACCGGACGACCATCTCCAAAGAGATCAACCACTTTCCAGCCCCCGTCGTACACCTTGTGCCCGCCCGTCCATGTCCAGTTCTGAACGGTGCCATTTTCGTTCAGGCGTGTTGCATAGTGGGTGCCGGTCTTTGTGTTGGTGTAGAACACCTGCCGACCTTCTCCAAAGAGGTCAGCCAGTTGCCAGCCCGCGTCGTATACCTTGTGCCCGCCCGTCCACGTCCAGTTCTTGAGCGTGTGATTGTTGCCGCCAGTACTATCCCTGCTCAGTCGTGTTGCATAGTGGGTGCCGGCTTTTGAAACGGTGTAGTAGATCTGCCGCCCCTCTCCAAAGAGGTCACCCAGCGCCCAACCTCCGTCGGACACCCCATGTCCGCCCGTCCACGTCCAGCTACCACCCGATGTGGCACCGGCGTTCCGCTGTGTTGCATAGTGTGCACCGGCCTTTGTATGGGTATAGAAAACCGGCCAACCGTTTCCAAAGATATCGCCCAGCGACCAGCCTCCGTCATACACCTTGTGGCCAGATAATGTCAAATTCTGAGGTGACGGCGCGTTGGATTCCGAATCGAAGTACAAGGGGGCCAAACATTCTCCTGCGCCATTGCATTCCGTAAGAGAACTGACCCGAGACCTCCCGCTGGCCAGGCCGGTGGTATAGGTCAGCCGGTATTCCCGGGATAACGCGCTACCGAAATACGCTTGAAGCTGTTTCAGGCGGACATTATTTTTCCCAAGCGCGCCAGGGCTTGGTATCGCTACGATGTCCGACCTTGTCTCGTAGACGAACCGCACGGAATTGTTCGGGGCGAGCCCGGTGTTTGCGTTACCCGTGTAATCGATCCGGGCCGGGTAGTAGGCGCCGTTGGCGTTTTCTTCGGTGTAGGTCACCGTGAAGTAGTTGCCCTTGGTGTCGCTGACCTTGTTCACCGCCCAGACGGCGATGCTGGTTTTTCCCTGCGCTTCGATCGCCGAGTCGGCCGTGGCACCGTACTCCATGATCAGCCCGTCCTTGGTCCACACCTTGAACGAGGCCGGGCCGTTACCGGCGCTGCCGTAAGAGACGACTTTCGAGAAGCTTTCCCGCTCGGTGCGATATTCGGCGCCATTGGCGCCATTTGCACCGGAGATAGCGATCAGGCGCTGACCGTCCAGACAGTAGCGGTCGTTCGAGTCGTAATTGACGCTCCCCCGTACTCCGTCCTGTGCCATCGTTCGCTGGCAACGGGTGATGGCGCTCAATCCCGAGAGGTTCCAACCCACGCCGAACGGCCCGTTGCCGCCCTGGCTGTTGAAGGCAAGTGCGAGCCTGGGTTCCATGCCGCCCGTGCCGGGGGGTATCTGAATCGGGATCGTGTAGGTCGCTGCCCCCGACTCGTTGACCGAGAAGCTGCCAGACGTCGTCATCACCCCTTGCGCCTGCACGAGCGCGGCCACCGCCCACAGGCCCAGCCCGATCAGATTCCGCAGTCGTCCTGCCCAGTGGACCGGCAGCTTCGATACGTGGCATTGCTTCCCCATGGTTGTCACCTTTATAGGTCAGGTTGGCGTATTCAAAATCTGATGCGCGCCTATACTAAGGATTCCTTAGTGTCAAGTCAATAGTTCACTAAGATGATCTTAGCCTCTAGTCATTGGAGGCTATCGCATGTCCGTTTTCTCGAAGCGTCTCAAGGAAGCCAGACGCGAGGCCGGGTTGTCGCAGGAGCGGCTTGGCGTGCTGGCAGGGATCGACGAGATGTCATCGAGCGCGCGGATGAACCAGTATGAAAGGGGCAAACACGAACCGGATTTTTCGATGGTGGAACGAATTGCCCGTGTGCTGAACCTGCCGACTGCCTTCTTTTATGCGGAAGGCGATGACGAAGCGAGGTTGTTACGGCGGTTCCATCGGCTCAGCGCGGAAGCGCGCGCGGAGTTGATGCAGAGCATCGAGGGGGAAGGCGGGTAGGCATCTATTCGTCAAACACGTCAGAATGTGCACCAGTGCGTGCAAGATGCAATTCGTCGCCCTCAACGCAGTAAATCAACAACCAATCCGGCTCGATGTGCGCATCACGAAAGCCAGCCCATGTGCCTTTCAGCGGATGGTCGCGATAGTGTGCAGGTAATGGCTGCTCATTGAAAAGCAAATCCAGCAAAGCACGCAATTTACCCATATCCTTGCCACGTTTTTCGGCTTTGCGTACGTCGCGCTTGAACTGCCCACTGAGCCGTGGAATCAGCATCAGATACCTAAATCCTTGTACATGGCTTCAGCACTTTCATACCGTGTGCCCTTGCCCGACTTGAGTTCTTCCATTGCTTTTCGCGTGCTACGGTTCGGAACCTCCACCGCGAACGGCAAGCGACCTTCTTCGGCTACGCGAAGGAAAACCAGGCGGATGAGGTCGGATGCGCTCAAACCCATGCTGTTGAGCGTGGACATCGCTCGTTCTTTCAGGTCTGCCGGAATGCGTGCCCGGACAACTGCATCAGCGCTCATGTAGTTTCTCCATTGCCTTGTATAGCTACACTGTAGCCACAAAACAAATACATTACAAGCGAACCGCTCGCGCTGTTCCTGGAATATAAGTTTATTAGAGCGGTTTCGATTTAGTTACGTACTTTCTGCGCTGTTGCCCCCACCCTAACCCTCCCCCGCAAGCGGAGGAGGGAATCAGACTCCTTCCCCCGCTTGCGGGGGAAGGCTGGGATGGGGGCTGCTCAATGGAGTCAGCCACCCTCAGGATATCCGCAAGCACATCCTCTGCCCTGCTCAACACATCATTGTTCCAGTAGCGCAAGACGCGCCACGTGACGTTCAAACCAGGCATTGCGGCTGGAATCAACCGTTGGATTGTGTTGTCCGCCATCAATTTCAATGATGAGCCGTTTTTCAATACAAGCGAAATCTGCAATCAGACAGTTGGCGCTGGCGGAGGTGACTCCATAACCATTGCTCTGCATCAGTCATATTGCCGCGCAACTCACGCGCAAACTCTTTTTTGGCGCCTGCACGCATTTCACTTGCCTCTGTCTCGAATTTGTTGCCCCCATCCCAACCTTCCCCCGCATGCGGGGGAAGGAGTCTGAACAGCCTGCGCAACCATTCCGGGCAAGCCTCTACGCAAAGAGCCTGCCTCTACACAGAGTGGTGAGAAACGCGCCGCCCTATATCTCTTCTGGACGCGCTTCGTAGTAGGTCGCCTTGAATTCAGCCGGGTTGTTCCTGAAGACGACCCCATTGCCTTTTACGACATAGTCTCCTATATCAACCGTGGTCAGGAAAATTCCGCTCCCCATGTTGAACGGTTGATCCTGTTCGACTTGAATCGCTTTCGCTCCGGGGTCATTGAGGAACGCTCTCATCTCTGCAACGTTCTTGCCCGTCCACTGGATTGCCAGAAATTTTTCCGGCTTCTTTGCATAAATTTTCAATTTTCCCTCCTTGCCCGGCATGGGCAGGAAGGATTATTGCATATGTTGTTGGGTAGCGTTTCAGGAAGGCTCGAACGACCACGACTTGCTATCGAGGTAATTCTTGAATTCCATTCCAATTTCCGGATGCCTCAGGCCCAGTTCGACGGTGGCCTTGAGATAGCCGAGTTTGGAGCCGCAGTCGTAGCGCACGCCATCGAACAGGTAGGCCAGGACGGCTTCTTCCTTGAGCAGCGCGGCAATGGCGTCGGTGAGTTGCAATTCGCCGCCCGCGCCGGGTTTGATGGCGCGCAGGTGGTCGAAAATGCGCGCGGTCAGGATGTAGCGTCCGACAACGGCCTGCGTGCTGGGCGCTTTTTCAGGGGAAGGCTTTTCGACGATGCCGGTGATGCGCTGGGTTTTTCCTTCTTGCCAATCAGTGCTGACGATGCCGTACTGGCGGGTTTCTTCGCGCGGAACGTTCATGGTGCCCAGTACCGAACAGCGGTGATAGCCGTAGACGTCGGCCATCTGTTTGATGACGGATGGAGCGCCGTTGTTGTCGAGCAGGTCATCGGCCAGAAGCACGGCAAATGCTTCATCTGCGCTCACCACATGACTCGCGCAAAGAACGGCATGCCCCAACCCAAGCGCTTCGGATTGGCGAATGTAGATGCAGTTCACGTCCTTGGGCACGGTGCGGCGGACGATGTCGAGCAGTTCCTGCTTGCCGCGCGTTTCCAGTTCGGTTTCGAGTTCGTAAGCCTTGTCGAAGTGGTCTTCGATGGAGCGCTTGGTGCGGCCCGTGATGAAGATCATGTCGGTCATGCCCGCTTCCACGGCTTCTTCCACCGCGTACTGGATGAGGGGCTTGTCGACGATGGGCATCATTTCCTTGGGGCTGGCCTTGGTGGCCGGGAGGAACCGGGTTCCCAATCCGGCGACCGGGAAAACGGCTTTCGTTATTTTGTTCGGTTTGCTCACGAACACTCTCCTTGCAATAGTTGAAATAGTCCTGCTTCATCAAGAATGGTAATGCCCAGCTCCCGCGCGCGGTCGAGTTTGGAGCCTGCCTCCTCGCCTGCAACGACGTAGCTGGTTTTTTTCGAGACAGAACCGCTGACCTTTCCGCCTGCGGCCTCGATCAGCTCCCTGGCATCTTCGCGCGTCAAACCGGGCAGGGTTCCGGTAAGAACGAATACCTTTCCGGCAAGAAGACCCGAAGCGGCGCTGGCCCTGCCCTCACGCTCTTCCCAATGCACACCGGCTTTCTCAAGTCGCGCGACTTCTTCGCAATTATGTATTTCGGCAAAAAAATCCACAATGGATTCAGCGACGATCGGGCCGACGTTGGGGATATTTTCGAGCGCAGCGACATCGGCATTTTGCAGGGCGGCAAGATTGCCGAAGTGACGCGCCAAATCCTTTGCCGTGGATTCGCCGACATTGCGGATGCCCAACGCAAAGATGAAACGGGCAAGGGTCGACTGCCGACTTTTCTCGATTGCTTGAATGAGGTTTTCGGCGGACTTTTCTCCCATGCGATCCAGGGACGCCAGCATGGGCGCCGTGAGCGCGTAGAGATCGGCGGGCGTTTTGACGTGACCGCCGAGAATGAGCTGATCGACGAGTTTGTCGCCCAGCCCTTCGATGTCCATCGCGCGGCGGCTGGCGAAATGCAGCAGCGCGCCGCGGGCCTGCGCCGGGCAAACCAGGCCGCCGGAACAACGCGCGATGGCTCCGCCCTCCTCTCGCACGACGTGCGAGCCGCACTGCGGACAGGTTTCGGGAAGTTCAAACGAGGAATGAAGCGGCTCGTGGGTGAAGAGATCGGTCGCTTCTTTCATGGGACGCGCATCCAGCACGACGGACACGACTTCGGGAATCACGTCGCCTGCGCGACGCACGATGACGGCATCTCCCACGCGCACGTCCTTGCGGCGCGCCTCTTCTTCATTGTGCAGGGTGGCGTTGGAGACGGTGACGCCGCCGACAAAGACGGGTTGCAGTTTGGCGACCGGAGTGAGCGCGCCGGTGCGCCCGACCTGTATATCGATGGCAAGCACGGTCGTGCGCGCTTCCTCTGCCGGATATTTATGCGCCACGGCCCAGCGCGGTTCGCGCGAGCGAAAACCGAGCCGGTTTTGCAGGGCAAGGTTGTTCACCTTGTAGACGACGCCGTCGATGTCGAAGGGAAGCCTCGAGCGCGCCTCGCCGATACGGTCGTGGAAATCGGCCAGTTCCCGCCAGCCCCGCGCGACGGTGCGATGCGGAGAAACCGGGAGATTGAAGCTGGCCAGCGCATCGAGCAATTCCTTTTGTGTAGCGGGCAGGTTCCAGCCGTCGGTTGCGCCGATGCCGTAGGCGAAGAATTTGAGCGGACGCCTTGCCGCAATGTTCGGGTCGAGCTGGCGAATGCTGCCCGCCGCAGCGTTGCGGGGATTCACGAGGGGTTTTTCGCCTCGCTCCAATGCCTTCTCGTTGTAGCGCGCGAGATCATCGCGGCACATATAGACTTCGCCGCGCACTTCCAGGAGCGGCGGCGCATCGCCCGAAAGGCGCAAGGGAATATCGCGGATGGTTTTCAGATTCTGCGTGACGTCTTCGCCGGTCACGCCGTCGCCACGGGTTGCGCCCTGCGTGAAGATGCCGTGCTCGAAGCGCAGGTTGACGGCCAGTCCGTCGAATTTCAGTTCCGCCACGTATTCCACGCTTATAGAAGCATCCGTGAGTTCCAGTTCGCGGCGCACCCTTGAATCGAAATGTTCGGCCCCGGCAGCAGAGGTATCGGTTTCGGTCTGGATGGAGAGCATGGGCACCCTGTGCATGACCGGGGCAAATTGCGCAAGCGCCCTGCCGCCGACCCGTTGCGTGGGCGAGTCGGGGGTGATCAGTTCAGGATGCGCGGCTTCCAGTTCCCGCAATTCGCTGAACAGGGCGTCATAGGCCGAATCGGAAATGGTCGGCGCGTCCAGTTCGTAATAGGCGCGGTCATGGGCTTCGATTTCACGGCGCAGGAACGAGACGCGTTCCGACGCCTGGGCGCTGACACTCATGCGCTGAACAGCCGCCGCGCCAACGAGCCGCCCGGCGGGATGCCTTCCTCACACATGCGCGTCTGGTAGCGGCGAATGCGGGCGCGAATCGTCTCGATGGACTCCGTGCCGAAGGGCCGCCCGTTGTCGTCGACCACGTCGGCCCCGAGCTTTTTGCCGAGATGCACGGCAAAACGCATCATCTGCTCGAATTCGCTGGCGGCATCGACCACGCGCGGCAGATCGAGAATCAGGCATAGACGCTTTGTGCGCAGCCCCGCCATGACGCTGCGCTCGAAGAGCGCGGCCTCGCCGTTGCTCAAAACGTACAGGGTACGGCTGTCGGCCGCGCGGGCGTGGAAAGAGCCATCGTTTTCCAGCTTCAAGCCCTCGGCTTCGGCGAGCGAAAAGATGTGGCTTCCCGTCATCGCCTGCATGGAAACCAGATTGATGGCGATCTGTACATCGACTTCAGCGCAGAAATTGTCGAGCGTCTTGGCATTTCCCATGGTTTCGGCGCGCGAAGGAATGCCCGCCGGAACCGAACGAAACTGGTCGGCAAGACGTTGCACGCCACGGGTATAGCGCAGGAAGTCGCTCTCGGTGAGCATCCCCCCCCGGTCGACCAGTTGCAGCGCGGCCAGAAACCAGTGATGCGCGCCGACGGTATTTCCGTTGATTCTGCGCCACTGGTTATCGCGATCATCGAATGCATACCAGCGCAGGGGGCGACCGATGTTGTCCAGCACCTCGGTTTGCGCCGCCCAGAAACGCGGCACTTCGATCGGCTCCACGGCCTCGATGCGAATACAGCAATCGATGCGGGGATCGAGCTTGTCGGGCAAGGGGGGACGCACCCGCTGCCGGGGCGGCTGCTGATAGGTTTGGCGCTTACCTTCCACCGGCGCGGCCGCCTGCTCATCGGCATCGACATCCGCCTCGTCGTCCGTTTCCTGTTCCGCCGCTCCGTAGGCGTCGTCATCCCTGCCTTCGAGCAAGGGGTCGCGCTGATTGCCCGGAAAAAAACGCCCGGCGCGATTCCGAAGTCGGCCTTCCTGCCATTTGTTGAAGAGGATGAAGCCCGCGACAATGGCGATGATGCCCCCGACCAATACGATCTGTAGTGTATCCATACCTTTACCGCGCCCTTTCCATTGTTGATTGCTTCTCCATCATGCCGCAGCCGGTTCGGTCATGCGCATCGCAGCCTCGATATCGACTTCCACCACTCTCGATACGCCCTGTTCCTGCATGGTGACCCCGATCAGTTGCTGCGCGGTTTCCATCGTAATCTTGTTGTGACTGATGAAGATGAACTGCGTATGCGATGTCATGTGCTTCACCAGCTCGGCATAGCGCCCGGTATTGGCATCATCCAGCGGCGCGTCGACTTCGTCGAGCATGCAGAACGGCGCCGGATTGAGCTGGAACATGGCAAATACCAGCGCAATCGCGGTCAAAGCCTTTTCGCCGCCAGACAATAACTGGATGGAAGCGTTCTTCTTGCCCGGAGGCTGCGCCACGATCTGAATCCCCGCGTCGAGAATTTCCTCGCCGGTCAATATCAGCGCCGCCCGTCCGCCGCCAAACAGTTGCGGAAACAACCTGCCGAAATGCTCATTGACGGTATTGTATGTCGTTTGCAGCATTTCGCGCGTCTCTCTGTCGATGCGACGAATGGCATCTTCCAGCGTTCCGATGGCTTCGAGCAGGTCGTCATTCTGGGCGTCCAGATAGGATTTGCGCTCGGCAGCAGTGCTCAGTTCTTCGACGGCAGCCAGGTTGACCGCGCCCAGGGCGGCGATTTCCCGCCCAAGCCGCGCCACTTCGCGTTGCAAGGCATTTTCGCTGGGCGCATCAATCAGCAGCGGGGTGAGCGCGGCTTCGTCAGCTTGCGCTTCTGCCAGTCTTTCGTCGAATTGGGCAGCAGCCAGTTCAGCCGCCTGCGCTTCCAGCCTCAGATCGGCCACGCGCGCGCGCAAGGGGGCCGCTTCATGTTCGGTGCGCAGACGCAGTTCTTCGATGCCGCGCAGGGCGGCCACCGCCTGTTCGAGCGCGTCGCGACGAGCGGCCAGATCGGTTTCGCGGCGGGCGCGCGCATCGAGCGCCGTTTGCAGGGACATCCGGCAACCACTGTCGTCGGTGGCTTCAAATTCCGCTTCGCAATTGGCGCGCTCACTGGCGATTCTTCCGAGTTGCTCGCTTGCCAGTTGCAGATTGCGAACATTGTCTTCGAGCTTGCCCGCGCACTCGCGCTCCGAAAACCGGGCTTCCTGGAGGTCGCGCGCAAGCGACTGCTCCAGCGTGCGCAGATCGCGCAAGGCGCACTCGCGCTCACGCAGAACATCGATGGCGGCATCGAGTTGCGCGCGTTGCAGTCCGGCCAGTTCAGTGGCGCGGGCATGTTCGAGTTCGGCCCGGGCATGGCGTTCGCGCTCGCCTTCTTCCTGGCGCAGCAGTTCCTCGATCTCGTTTTCGAGCCGGGCGCGCTGCTCTTCTGCGCGGGTCGCCGCCTGGACGAGCTTGAGGACTTCGACCTCCCCGGCGTGGCGTTCTCCCTGCGCCGCCTGGGTTTCGCTGCGCAGGGCATCGATCCGGGATTGCGCCTCACCGGCGGCGCTCTGTGCATTGCGCAACGCCTGTTGCCTGTCATGCGCCTCAACTTCGAGCGTCTGCAGATGCTCGGCAAGCGCGTCGATTTCGCGTTGCCGCTCGATGAGTCCGTGGGTGTGACTATCCGGAACGAAGTGCGCCAGCATGCCACGGCTCAACACCTGCCCGCGCGCATCGATCAGGCACACGCCGGGCGCCAGCGTGGCGCGGCGAGAAAACCAGTCATCGAGCCGCTCGACCGCAAACCAGCCGCGCAACCAGTCGGCGAGCAGGGCATCCCGCGCGCCATCCCCCGTAAGAACCAGATCACTCAAGGCAACAGCGCCAGACGGAGCGGGACGTTCCTCCTCCGGCAGGATGTCTGTAAAGCCAAGCGCCAATGCGCCCGGCGGCGGGTCGGCGAGAAGATCGGCCGCCAACCCACCCTCCTCCGTCAGCCGCGCGGCCAGACGTTCGCGCAGCACGGCTTCTATCGCGACCTCCCAACCCGGTTCGACCTTCAGCGAACGCCACAGCGGCGGCAAATCGCCATAGCCATGGCGGGCAAGCCAGTCATCGAGCTCGCCCTGCGTGGCAACCTGGGATTGAAGCTGCATCAGCGCGTTGTAGCGCGCGCGCGTTTCGGTGAGGCGGCGCTCGCTGATGTTTCCGGCTTCGAGCGCCGCCTTGAGCGCCTCGGCAAGCGCGGGTTGGCGGGCCTGCGCTTCGGCCAGTTCCTGCTGCAAGGTTTCGCAATGCGCGCGCAAGGCGTCGAGCCATGCCTCACGCTCGGCGACCCGCGCCGGATCGGGACCAGCAATCGCGCTGCGTTCGCTGTCGAGCTTCGCGCGGCGCAGGGAAAATGCATCGAGCGCGCGTCCGGCATGGGCGCGATTGGCTTCTTCCACCCGCAGTTGCTGTTCGACCGCGGCCAGTTCGCGCCGCACCGATGTCACGGTGGCGTCAGCATCGCGCCAGGCGGTTTCGAGTTCCGGCTGCCGATCGGAAATTTCCTGATGCCGCGCCTCGGCCTGTTCGGCGCGCAGGGCGGCATTCTCGGCCAGCGCTTCCCAACGCGCATGCTCGGCCTCCAGCGTCTCGCGCCGGAGACGCCAATGCTCGCTGTCGACATCGAGTTGCCCAAGGCGGGTTTCGAGCCGCTGCCGGGTTTCATTCAGGTGCTGCAATTCGGCTTCGAGCCTGGAGACTTCCGCGCTGGCGGCAAAAAAATCGCTCTGCGCGTGATGCACGGATTCGGAGGCGGCCAGATGCCCGTTTCTCGCCTCTTCGAGTTCGTTTTCCAGTTCCTGCAGGCGGGTGTTGTCGGCATCGATGCGGGCAGTGCTGTCGCGCAGCTCAAAGGCGACGCGCGCGAGTCCGGCGCGCGCCTCGTTACGCTTGATGAGCCAGAGCAGTTGCTGACGTTCGCGCAGGGCGGCATCGAACGCCTGATAGCGTTTGGTGGCGGCGGCCTGGACTTCGAGGTGGCCGATACGTTCGCCCAGTTCGAGGCGGATGTCGTCGAGACGGGCGAGATTGTCACGCGCGTCACCAAGCCGCCCTTCGGTTTCGCGCCGCCGTTCCCGGTAGCGTGTAACCCCGGCTGCTTCTTCGAGAAAACCCCGGATTTCCTCCGGCCGCGCCTCGATGATGCGCGAGATCATGCCCTGCTCGATGATCGCATAGGCGCGCGGCCCCAGGCCCGTGCCAAGGAACAGATCGATCACATCGCGTCGGCGCACATGGATGTTGTTGATGTAATAGGAGGACTCGCCGCTACGCTCCAGGACGCGGCGCACGGCGATTTCGGCGTACTGCGCCCATTGCCCTCCGGCGCGGCTGGCCGCATTGTCGAAGACCAGTTCCACGCTGGCGCGCGACACCGGCTTGCGTGTCACGGAGCCGTTGAAAATGACGTCCTGCATGGATTCGCCGCGCAATGCCGAGGCGCGGGTTTCTCCCAGCACCCATCGCACCGCGTCGATGATGTTCGACTTGCCGCAGCCGTTCGGCCCCACCACGCCGACCAGATTCCCCGGAATGAGTACCGTGGTCGGATCGACGAAAGTCTTGAAGCCGGCGAGTTTGAGCTTGGACAGGCGCAAGGTCGGACGAATCAGGCAGTGAAACAGCGGCTAAATGGCAGAAATGCAGAAGCTGCCTTCAAAGCGGCAGATGATACCACTGTCCCCCTCAAGCGCCCCTCTCCCCGCAATCGAGACAGATATACGTGATAACACCTAGCAAACTCCTGATCTGTATCATTTTTCCAACGGTCTCGCCCCATGGCTGTCAACCATATTTTCCGTTCGCCATACACCATATAGAGTACGGCACGCAGTGAAATATGCACGGCGCAGAGCATGATGCCACTACAGTTATTAACATTTTTCAGATTGGATGCTAGTATAACAACGTTGATGTAATGGTTTTTCTGGTCATTCAGATTGATTATAGATACAGGCTATCGATATAGAATTTTTTTATCCTTGTTAACTGGAATGGATCATGGGCGGGCACGTGACATTGGTCACGCGTAACATCTTGAAACACTATGGATAACCACCTGTCGTTGCGGTTAACCGTATTGCGTTAATTATTCCTGTATAGCATGAAAGGATTGCACTATAATTTGAATCACTCGGGCATCCACGTGGAGACCGACAGAACGTAACATCAACCAACGTGTGTATTTTTACCCGTAACCCTGTAAAGGACGATGACATGAAAGCCACAGAACAGCCCATCGACGTGCGTGAAATCCGCCGCAAGCTCGGTCTCAACCAGTCCCAGTTCTGGTCGAAGATCGGCGTCACCCAGAGCGGTGGTTCGCGTTATGAAAGCGGGCGCAATATTCCGCGCCCTGTTCAAGCCCTCCTGCGCCTGGTGCATATCGAGCAGATCGACATCACCAAGGTCAAGAAGGAAGACTTCGACGTCGCGGAGTACCTCAAGGCCACCAACCCCGAAATGTACAAAAACCTGAAGAAAGAGGCTCGCGCTTCAAGCTCGAAAAAGAAAAAAGCCTGAGACCGGAACAGCGGGATGAAGGCAGGTACGGCAGGTTTGACCTTCCGGTCAGGTTTTTCGCCCCTCCAGATCTCTATCAAGGGCTGACGTGAACCGTCAGCCCTTTTTCTTCGGCCTTTGACGCAATCCTGCCGAACTCCTCTGCCGACAGAGGGCTGATCCGCGTGGCAGCAGGCTGTAACGAAGGCCGGGCAACGCCGTAGAGCAATACGCCCCGAATTGCTGCGCTCGTCAGCACACCGAGCCAGGCGTCGATCTCCAGATCGTCCGGCGGCAGACCGTCCCAGCGGAAAACGCAGGTTTGCACCCAGGTCGGGCACAGGGTCGCGCAGGTCTCCAGATTGCGGGCGATAGTTTTCGGCGCCAGTCTGACGCCGTTGATCCGCTCGATGGCATCCATCCTGCCCGCATCGACCTTGAACCAGACCTCTCCGCCCGCCTGCCCCAACCGGCGGATACCCTCCCGCACACGCGCCTGACCAAGCAGGCTGCCATTGGTAATCAGGCGCAAGGCCACTGCAGGGCCAAGATCGAATTCGGCATGCAACCGTGCGACCAGCGCCACGGCATCTGCGAATTCCACTGCGCTGGTCGGCTCTCCATTGCCCGAAAAGGCGATATCCCGCAGCGCTCCTTCAGGTGCGTTATGAAGCAGCCAATCGCCCCGGCACAAGGCAGTGAGAAAGGCGCGCAACTCGGATTCGAGCCTTGTAAGGTCGATTTTCGGCGCTTTGCCCCGTACCAGATCAGGCACCTGGCAATAGACGCATTGCCAGTTACAGGCATTGTTCGGATTGAGGTTGATGCCCACCGACACTCCGCCCGCGCGCCGGGAAAGCACCGGGTAGACATACGTGAATCCGTCCAGGGCGCGATTGTGGTTGGAGACGGTCAGCATTTCTTTTGGGACTACATACCTGACTCCCTCCCCCGCAAGCGGGGGAGGGTTGGGGAAGAATTTATCGTCAGTACTGGGCACACACTGACTCCCTCCCCCGCTTGGCGGGGGAGGGCTGGGGTGGGGGCATTCAGCGGTATTCGCCCCCATCCCAACCTTCCCCCGCAAGCGGGGGAAGGAGCGAAACCGTCTCTGCGGGGAAGGAAACAGGAAATCATGGGAGCCAAATATGTAATATTTTTACCCTGTCAACCAGCCATCCCGCAATGTTCTGGCTGCTT
>Ga0209737_10001116_pt1 | contig 19792 bp, 17 predicted proteins | sample TergutCu122P3_FD_187284 | JGI IMG/M metagenome (GOLD analysis project Ga0209737, IMG submission 187284) | Cubitermes ugandensis P3 segment gut microbial communities from Kakamega Forest, Kenya - Cu122 P3 (SPAdes) (version 2) | ecosystem: Host-associated > Arthropoda: Insects > Digestive system...
AGGCTTTTTAGGATTATCAAAATCGTCGTTAGTTAAGAGTTTATTCTCGAATCCTAAAAGCCTGTATTTATAAACCTTGTCGGGGTTAAATTCTACTTGCGCTTTAACGTCTTTTGCCACGGTTACAAGCGTTCCGCCGATTTCTTCAACCAATACTTTTCTGGCTTCCAAAATACTGTCAATATAAAAGTAGTTTCCGCCGGCGGCACATTTTGCAATCGCTTCGAGTTTGTTGTCTTTTAAGTTGCCGTAGCCAAAACCCAATACCGTAAGGTCAATTCCGAGCGAGCTTTTTTCTGTAATTAAATTTTCCAAAGACGATTGCGAACTTAAACCGATGTTAAAATCTCCGTCGGTAGCCAAAATGACGCGGTTATTTTCGCCGGCGAGAAAATGCTTTTCCGCTAGGTTGTAAGCCGTAATTATACCAAGAGCTCCCGCGGTGCCGCCGCCGGCATTAAGGTCTTCTATGGCGTTTTGAATTTTTTTCCTCTGTAATCCGCGCGCTCCGTCCAAAACTATTTTATCGGAGCCCGCATAAGTGACTATTGAAACATAGTCGTCGTCGTTCAAATTTTCGCTCAAAAGTTTAAAAGCGGCCTGCATAAGCGGCAATTTATCGGGGCGCTCCATCGAGCCCGAGATATCCATTAAAAATACAATGTTGTTTTTTACGCCCGAAAAATCTATGTCTTTAGCCCGAACGCCAACGGTAAGTAATTTTGCTTCGCTGTTCCACGGGCAGGGCGATATAGCGCCGTTTATTTTTAGAGCTTCGCTTCCCGTCGGCGTATCGTAATCGTACTTAAAATAATTTACCATTTCCTCGATGCGCACCATGTTTTTATCGATTTTCTTTTTTTTGTTAATGTACCGCCTTATGTTTGAATATGCGGCGGTATTTGAATCCATGGCAAAACTTGACGCCGGTTTTTCGGACGTCAAAACATACGGATTTTCGGATATTTCGCTGTACTCGTTGCCGGTATTCCATCCGCCGTTTAAATATACTTCGTTGTCGTTGTCGTAATCGCCGCCTGCGCTGCACGCCGCAAAAACTACAGTCATAAGGATTAGTACTATTAAGCTGAATATACTTTTACTGTTCTTCAAAAGGCTTTCTCCTTGTTTATAATTAAAACAACCGTAGAATACGTTTTGTCCGAAATTTTATATTATCCGTTTTTTTAAATTTACGAACTTAACAAAAGCGCGATGTATTCGTTGGCGCTGCTTTGTACGGGCGAGGTGATTATGACATAGTAATCAACGCCGCCAGAGCTAAAGAAACATTCCGTAAAATATTCGCCGTTTTCTTTTACCTGCCGCCTGTGAACAGTTGTGCCTTCAATGGCGGTCTTTGTGTATTGTTTAAAATCGGTATAATCTTTTAAACCGCCCAACAGATCGGCTATTACTATTATTTCGTCAAGGCCGCCCGCTCCCACGGTTTTATATAACATAGTTATAACAACGGGGGCGTCAGAGCCTTCTTTGTGATAGATGCGGCCGTTTGTATAAGATTCGCCTGCATCCAATGTAAGGATATTTGCCGCGCTTTGGATTTCGCTTATTGTCACAGCCCGGTATTCAAGGTCGGTTAAAGCGTAGACAGGAGGCTTATTTACCACATTTACAATGGTTACCGTTAAAAAAATAAGTATTGCAAGCGATGCCGCCGCCGCGGCGCCGATTCCGAAAAACATGCCCGTTTTGCGTTTTACAGGATAAGGCTGAATTGTTTTTTGCGATTGTCTTTGGCGTAGCTCAAATATAGCGTCATCAATAACGCGATTTTGAGGTTTTACCGCCTCGACGTATAAATTCAATTTTCTTTCTATATATTTATCTTTCATTTTTCTTGATATAATTTAAAATACCGTTCTATATTAAAACAGTTTAAACACGCAAATTGTCCGCTTTTATTCCATAAATTCGCGAAGTTTAACTTCCGCCTTTTTAATAATTTCCTGTACGCTGGATTTTGGAATTTTGGTCTCGTCGGCAATTTCGCGCACGGTGTAATCATTAAAATATTTCAGCCAAATACAAAGCCGTTCTTGTTGTGTCAGCTTTTTAAGCGCCGCTTCTACCATTAGCGCGTTGTTTGCGTTTTGTGTAAAATCTTTTTCGTCGGAGAGATTAAAAAAGCTGTCGATGTCGGCGCCTTGTCTATTCTGATTGCTTTTTAAAATATTAAGCGCGGTATTTTTTACAATCGTGCAGAGCCACGCGTATCCGCTGCCGCCTTTAAATTGGCCGGCGTGCCTGACAAGTTTAATAAAGCTCTCGCTTAAGGCGTCTTCGGCAAGCGCAAGATTCCTTGTTATTCCCATGGCAACCGAAAGCAAACGGCCGCCGACGGTATTGTATACCGTTACAAGCGCCGCTTCGTCGTTCTTTGCTATAAGAGGAATCATTCGGTTTATAAGATCTTTCTCGGAATCCGTCAGAATAACAAATAAAATCATAGTAATAGATTAACACAGAATTGTACTAAATTCAAGTTGTTAACGGAAAATGATTAAAAATTAAAAACGCGTGCGCAACAAACTGTTGCTTGATTTTTGATTCAAAAAAGGATATACTTTAATACAAACGGAGGCAATAATGAATTTAGCCGGTAAAATATTAGAAATCAGAAAAGCTAGCGGCATGACGCAGGAAGAGTTTGCGCAAAAACTGTTTGTTACCCGTCAAGCGGTGTCGCGATGGGAAACAGGCGAAACAACGCCGACAATTGATACCCTTAAAATAATTTCCGACAAGTTTAAAATTGATGCAAATGCTTTTTTTCAAAAAGAACAGGCGCCGGTTTGTCAAAGCTGCGCAATGCCGCTTATTCGAGTCGAAGATTTTGGGCAAAACGCCGACAAAACCGCAAGCGGGGACTACTGCGTTTATTGTTTTAAGGAAGGCAAGTTTTCTCACGAGAGAACTTTGGAGGAAATGGTGGAGTCCAATCTAAAATTTTTAAAAGAATTTAACCAAGGAAACGGCACAAATTACTCAAAAGACGAGGCGCGGGAAATATTGAAAATGCATCTTGCTGCATTGAAACGCTGGAAATAACAGGATTAATAACAAAGCTGGCAGAACATAAGCTCTGCCGGCTTTGTTATTCTAAAGAAATTATCGGCACAAAAGTTTGAGCAAAAGAAAACACACGGCGAAAGGGGAAGTTTATTTAGGTTTTTGCGCCTTTAAATTATTGAAAATTATTGATTTTTAAATTGACAAACGATAGATTTAATGATAGAATTAAAAACGCTTGCTGGTGTAGCTCAATGGCAGAGCAACTGATTTGTAATCAGTAGGTTGCGGGTTCAACTCCCATCACCAGCTCCAAACTTGCCCCAGCGTTTACTCTCGGGCAAGAGATAAACGATTAAAAAGACAAGCAAATCAAAATTTAGAACATGGAGAAATTGCCGAGTGGCCAAAGGCGGCAGACTGTAAATCTGTTGGGTTACCCTTCGGTGGTTCGAATCCACCTTTCTCCACCAGCAAAAGGCTTTGGATTAAAAAATCCAAGCCTTTTGCATTTAAATTTTCCTCCGGAAAAGTGAAACAACTCCGTAATGAAATTTGCTTCGCGAGTAAAATTTGCCCTTGCAGGCAGTTAAGGGAAAATTTAATTTTACTGATTGTCGTAAGATAATCAATTTCACTGCCAAAGAGCAATTTCACTAAAAAGCGGTCGGAAAAAAGTTATTTTTGCAACCCAAAAAGAAAAATTTGTTTTAAAATCTTCTTAGAAAAAACTTAATTTTATGTTATAATAAAAATACCATGAAAACAGTTTTTGCGTTAATTTGCGTCGTGTGTTTTGTCCTGCCGGTCGGAATGACGAGTGTTAACCGGACGGCCGCGGCGCATACGCATAGCGATAAGGAGTTTGTTATGACTGAATTAAGTATGAAAACTTTAAAATATTTTGACAGGCCTACTAAAGAAGTCAGGGAAGCGCAAGTCAATTTCGGCGGCGCGCTGTTTAGTATCGGTGCGGAAGAAGTTTACGAACAAGACCGCGCAGCTTATCAAAACCTTGCACTCCTTGGCGCAATTTTAAGCAGTAACATATATGAATATAAAGAAAAATATTTACATAGCACACTTGAGGTTCTTGGAGTTAAGGAAAATGACATTAAGATATTCAGCGACGAGGTAATTGAACGCGGCCCGCTGCCGTTGTTTGCTTTTGCTCATACTAAACTCAAAATAAATGACAAAAAGCAAACCCTTGTTTTTATAATCATCCGCGGCGCGGACACCAATTCCGAGACCTTGGCTAACGTAGCAGGGTCGTTTGCTTTGGGAACTTGGCACCCAAGAGAGCATCTTGCGCATTCTGCCGCTAAAACGCTTATTCTAAAAAAACTTACAGAGTATCTTGCCTCTATAGACGGCATATCTTCGCAAAATACAAAGTTTCTTATAACCGGTCATAGTTACGGCGGCGCCGCTTCCAACTTGATAGCAAAGCAACTTGAAGATACATTTTTAAAGAGCAATATATATTGCTTTACTTTCGGTTCGCCTAACAATATTATTGTTGCAAAAATAGGGGAAGGGGTAGGTTCTCTTAATTTTTTAAAAAGAACGGACAAAAATATCCATAATATCAGAAATAATTTGGATCCCATTTGTTTAATTTCCGACGTAATACCTTTAGCTTTGGAAACATATACAATGTACGGGCAGCAGCACTGGTTTTCTGCCGACGCAAGGTGGTTTGAATATTTGCCTGTAGCGCAATTAACATCCACATGGCATCATCACGAGAGGACGGGTTATATAAATTTTGTCCAAAAGACAATGGACACGGCGGCAGACCAAAGCTTGCCGATTCGATATAATGATTTATACGCTCTCGGCCAGGCGGCTTTGCCTATCGGCATTATAAAACTCAAAAGAAAGATTTCGGAAAGGAAAAAGAAAGAAGATTAAAAATTTGGCACGAAAAACCTTAGTTAAACGCCGAATATTTTTAGAGAGGAAATTAAAAGAAAGACTATAAATTTTTTATCGGAAAAATAATCATAATTTATTGCGATAGATGTTTTTGTATAAAATTACAAATTAATGTAAAAAACGCTTGACATTTTTTGAAAATAATTATATTATAGTTACAACCAAATTTAATCTTTTTCATAATAAAAAGTGTCTTAAGTAGTTTTTACTTAAGGCGCTTTTTATTCAACACAAAAACAAATATTTTATGCCGCTATTTCAAATATTAATTCAACCGAAGCAATTATTTCAATATCGCCGCATATTATTGGCGTTGTTATATATTTGTCGCAGTGAATATGGTTCATATCAAGCGTGTAGCAGTAATTACTCGAAAGCTCGCATACAGAGATTATTTTGATATCTTCGGCGTTGATTTCTTTAGAAATTTGCGCCGCTTTTTCTTTTGCGCAAACGACGGCATTTGTTAAAGCGGTGTTATATACCGAATTATAATCTTCAAGCGTAAACTTAACTCCGTTTATAATATTTGCGCCGGTTTCTGTCGATTGGTCAATAATTTTGCCTATATTACCAAGCTCTTTGGTTTTAACGCATAATTGATTTATGACTCTGTACCCTGCATTCTTTTCTCTTAAAAAATATTCGGGGAACACATAAAAGCCGGTTGTTTTAATATCATCCTCTAAAATATTATTTTCTTTTAGTATTGTAATCAAGCCGGCCGTCCGCTCGGCATTGTTTGATTTTGCGGTTTCTAAATTTGTATCCTTTGTTTCTACCGACAGGTGGATATACGCGACATCGGGCTGTACTTTAATTTTTTCGGTTGCCGTAACCCTTATGCTGCGGCAGGGCGTGCAGCAAGGCGCGCTGTAAGTAGCCGCGCTGTAAACTTTCGCGGCCGCAGCATCGGTTTTTGGCATACTTATAAATGCAGTTGTTCCTAAAATCAGCAAAGCTAAAACGCATAGTAATTTTTTCATAATAATTTTTCTCCTTTTTTATTTTTTATTTTTATTTTTAGTAAATCAAAATAAAAATATTCAAATAAAATTTATGATAAAACAGTTGACAGCTATTAGGCGGTATGTTATTATATGACCATAATGACTAAAAACGAACAAATTGGTCACAAAAGGAGAAATTAAATGGCGCCAAAATCCTTGACAGACGTTCAAAAGGAAAACCAGCGGAAATATATTTTAGAAATGGGCAAAAAGCCTGTAATACAATTTGGCCTTAAAAAGGTAAGCGTAGACGATATTGTAAAAGCCGCGGGAATAGCAAAAGGTACATTTTACTTGTATTTTAAATCAAAAGAGGATTTTATTATTCAGTTTTGCATGGATTTAAGCGAAAAGTATTTTTTATTAGCTGAAACTTTGATAATAACGGAAGATGACAAAAGCCTTAAAGATGCGTTAAGAATATTTTTAAATATTATTTTTGAAAATCCCGAGTTTATTTTCTTCTTTAAAGAATATGGCCAAGTTCATGAAATTGCGGGGGAACTAACCGAGATTGATTTGAAAATATCAGAAAAAGAGCAATTTGGAAAACTGCTTCAACTTGCAAATATAGATACAAACAAGGTAAAGCCGGGCATTGTTCACAATTATATTCATGCTATATATGCAGCTCAAGGCGCAAATTTAATTTTGGAAGAATATAGGCGCGAAACTATTGAGTTAATGATTGAGGGATTGTTGGAATATATATTCAGCGGTAAAAAGTAAGGATAAAATGATAGGAGTTTATTTTAGCGGAACGGGGAACTCAAAGCATTGTGTTGAAAAATTTGTCAAATGCTTTGATGAGAACGCGCCGGCAATATCAATAGAAAGTTCGGATACAAAAGAAATTATAAAAACACATGATTTTATTGTCTTCGGCTATCCGGTATATTTTAGCGATGCGCCGAAAATAGTAAAAGATTTTATTAACTTAAACGGGCAATTATTTAATGGCAAAAAAATCTTTATTATAGCAACTATGGGGATTGCGAGCGGCGACGGTGCAGGCTGTGCGGCAAGGCTTTTTAAAAAGCACGGAGCAAAAGTAATCGGCGGTCTGCATTTAAAAATGCCTGATAGTATTGCCGACGGAAAAGCCTTTACCAGAACTTTTGAAAAGCATAAGGACTTGATATGCAAGGCCGATACAAAGATAGAGAACGCCGTAAAAAAGTTATCTGAAGACAAGCCGACAAAAAACGGATTATCGTTTTTATCCTGCTTGGGAGGATTATTTATGCAACGTTTATGGTTTGGCGGAATGACACGTTCTTATAAAAGAAAACCAAAGATAAACAAGCAGGAATGTATCGGGTGCGGCATTTGTGAGAAAATTTGCCCTATGAGTAATATAAAAATTATAAACGGCAGGGCAGAGTCCGGCGATAAATGTACGCTGTGTTACAGATGCGCAAACAGATGTCCTAAAAAAGCGTTAACTATACTTGGCAGGCAGATTCGCAAACAGCATAGTTTTGAAAAACATGAGAATTAAGGAGAAAATTTATGATAGGGGTTTATTTTAGCGGAACGGGAAATACAAAGCATTGCGTTGAAAAATTTGTAAAATGCATCAATCCGAACGCAGAGACAGTTTCAATTGAATCGACGGATGTTATCGTGTCAATGAGGAAACATGATTTAATAGTTTTCGGTTATCCGATTTATTATAGCAGATTACCGGGTATTGTAAGAGATTTTATAATTAAAAACAAACAAGTTTTTTGCGGCAAAAAAATTTACATAATTTCAACTCAAGGCACATTCAGCGGCGATGACAGCGCTGGCTGTTCCGCGAGACTTTTCAAAAAATTTGGCGCGAAAATTATAGGAGGACTGCACTTGAAAATGCCTGATAATGTGTTGGCAACGATAAAAGGTTTAGGCAGTCCAAAAAAGTTTGAAATAAGAATACAAAAAGCCGAACAAAAAATAAAGCTTTCGGCAGATAAGTATAAGGCGGGAAAGCCGTCTAAAGAAGGGTTGCGTTTTATTCGGCGCCTTATAGGCATTTTTATGAGGTTTATACAAAAAATAATATTTTTTGGCAAAACAGGTTATTATATGAAAATGCCTAATGTTAATGTAGAAAGTTGCATCGGTTGCGGGCTTTGCGTTAATTTGTGCCCGATGAACAATTTAGAAATAAAAAATAAAAAAGTTATTTCAGCAAACAAATGTACGTTGTGCTATCGTTGCATCGGAAGGTGTCCTAAAAAAGCGCTGACTATAAACGGTAAAAAAGTGCACATACAATATAACTTTGAAAATTATAGGGTATAAGGAGAAAATGATATGCTTTACACAATTAAAAATTTAACAAAAACATATGGGGAAGGGGATGCTAAAACTGTTGCTTTAAATGATGTCAGTTTAGAAATTCCCGAATCAAAAATAGTGGCAATTTTGGGGGCCTCGGGCTCGGGGAAATCCACCCTTTTAAACATTTTGGGCTGCATGGATAACGCGACAGCGGGAAGAGTCTATTTTAAAGGCAGCGATATCACAAATCTTGATAGAAAAAGGATGACGGCATTTAGAGGTAAGAATATCGGCTTTGTGTTTCAGAGTTATAATTTATTGCAGGATTTAACGGCTTTAGAGAATGTCGAATTTTCTACCGAACTTGCGGGTATTAAAAATATAGAGGCAAAAAAGGCGTTGGGGCAGATGGAACTATCGGGCAGGCTGAATAATTTTCCTCGGGAGCTCTCCGGTGGCGAACAGCAGCGTGTATCGATTGCAAGAGCTGTAGCAAAAAAGCCCGAAGTTTTACTTTGCGACGAGCCTACGGGCGCGTTAGACTTAAAAACCGGTATAAAGGTTTTAGAAGTTTTAGTGGGTATACATAAAAAATACGGCACTTCGATATTACTTATAACTCACAACAGCAATATAGCTAAAATTGCGGATATGGTTATTACGCTGCAAAGCGGGGAAATCAAGAGTATTGAAAACAATAAACCGCAGCATATTTCAGAGGTGACATGGTGAAAAAGACATATAGGTCTGCGTTTAGAAAAATGCGGAAAAACTTAGTTTTACTTATAGCGACATCTCTTTTAGTGTTTGTTGGAACGGCATTTTTTATTACGCTTTTTACAATTACGCAAAGGTTTGACGAAACGGCGGAAATTTATTTTGCTGAATACAATTATGCCGATTGTACATATTATGGAATTTTTGATTCCGATAATGTTTTAGAGGTACAAAGTCAAGACGGAGTAATTAATGCCGCGGGCAGAAATGTATCGGATTTTAGAGACGGCGAAACTTTGCTTAGGGCAGTATCATTAACGCAAGGCATTAACGACCTTTTTATTTATGAAGGGAACCTGCCCGCTAATGAAAACCAATGTCTGATAAATAAAAAGAGCGCAGACGCAATGGTCTTAAAAATCGGCGGTAATATTAAGGTAAACGGTAAAACTCTGACAATCTGCGGTATAGCAGACTCACCCGAATACATTTTTCTTGCTAAAAACAATAGAGACATTTCTTCCGACCCGCTGTATTTTGGTTTAGTATTTGTAAACGCGGATTTTTTCGAAGGCTCGTTTAATCAAATTGTGGTAACGGCGCACAAAGATACAAACTTTTTGGAAATTTCAAATATAATAGGCGCACAAAGATACTTATTGCAAAGCCAGCAAAATAACTATATGCTCTCACAAGGTGTCAGTGACAGGCTTTCTAGTTTCGCATATATTTTCCCGAGTATTTTTGCGTTCTTAATTATAACTGTCGTTTATATTATTTTGAGAAGAACGGCACATAAGGAGATTAAGCAGATATCGGTTTTTAAAGCCTTGGGCGCAAAAAATTTTGACGTTATCAAAATTTATTTAATCCAATTTCTGATTTTCTTCATAATTGCGGCGTTACTTGGAGGTTTTGCAACGGTTTTCTTGATAGATGTCATATTAGGTATAATGTCTTCAATTTTTACCATTCCTATTTTAGGTTATTATTTTTATTCCTGGCTATGGGCATTTTCTATAATTGCCGCGATTGTTTTATGCTTGGTTCCAGGAGTTTTATCTCTAATCGGCGTTTTAAAAGTTCGCCCAGCGCAAGGTTTGCGCGCTTCTGAAAATAAGAACAGAGGAAAAAAGATTTTACTTGAAAGAACGTTTGTTTGGAAAAAACTGTCTTTTAACACAAGATACACTTTTAAAAATATGTTTCGAAGTCTTGGAAGATTTTTTGCCGTTGTGTTCGGAATAACGGGCGCTGCCGCCTTATTAATATTGTCGTTTGGCTTTTTTGATTCGACAGATAACATATCCGTGCAATTTTTTGACAATTTTTCTAATTATGACATGATAGCAGAGGTTCCTCCAACGCTTTTAAAAAACGATTTTTCTTTCATCGATCAATTAAACGAGGACATTTCTTGTAGTAAAGCGCTTGTTTTCCAAACAAGTATTAACGGCAATATTTGTACGGTTACGGTTATAGAAGAAGATTTTGACAAAATGAGCATTGATACGAAAACGTTGAAAGACGGTATAATAGTGCCTCAATATTATGCGGATTTATGGGGGATAAAGATAGGCGAAACACTGGCGATTGACGGTTTAGAATATGTTGTAAATGATGTCACTGAGCAGTTGCTGGCGCTTAGTGTTTATATAGGATTTGATTATTTCAGTCAAGTTAACCCGGCATTCGCTAAAGTGTATAACATGGTTTATTTAAAGGGTGATGTTGGTGATTTAATTGATTACTTCAACCAAAATAATGTAACATACATAACTGCGTCGGATGAAAAGGGAAGTTTTGATGCTATATCGTCAAGCACCAGAGTGCTGAACATATTTATGATTGCATGTTCTTTAATTTTGGGAGTTACGGTTTTGTATGCCGTGGGGCTTTTAAATATTTCGGCAAGGCAAAACGAATACATGCTGATGCAGACACTTGGGTACAAGCATTCAAAAATTATGCTGACATGGGTAAAAGAGACAATTATTCAGATAATTTTAGCCATTCCGATAGGAATTTTTTTAGGCCGGATTTTGCTTAATATAGTTAAAAACTCTTTTACAAACGCTACATTTGTTATGATTTCCGCAGTTTATCCCCTTACTTATATTTTTACAATAGGAATAGTTTTGGCGGTTGCTACTATTGTAATGTTTGCAGCCTCAAGACAGATTAATAGGCTGAATATAACCGAAGGATTAAAGGAAGCATAAAACTTAAAATAAAGATTCTTGTTAAATATAAACCGGTTGACAGAATAATACTAATAGTGTAAACTGTAATAAGTTAGTCTAAACTAACTTATTTAGTTTGCACTATTCTTTTGAGGTAGTTTTTATGTATACAGTTTTAATAGGAATAGGCTTGGGAATTGCCGGAACGGTATTCGGCGCGCTTATATCCATTATAATAGGTAAGCGCTCCGATACGGTAATATGCTGCTTGCTTGCTCTTGCCGGCGGAATTATGTGCAGCATATCTTTTTTTGAATTAATACCCGAGGCTATTAATTTAACCGATATATTTATAACGGTCGGAGGAATTTTGTTCGGCATAATCTTGGTGCTTTTATTAAATGTGGCGGTTGACCGCATAACCGAGAAAAATAAAAATAAAAATCTGCACGAATCGTACGAGGAATTGCACCATCAAACGGAATTAATAGAAAAGTCCAAAGCAAGAAAAAGGCTTTTTCGTTCCGGCATAATTATGCTAATCGCAATAACTTTGCATAATATCCCTGAAGGCCTTGCAATTGGGGCGGCGGCAAGTTTTGAGACAAATTTGGGAATGACAATAGCTATAATGATGGCGATACACAATATTCCGGAAGGTATGGCCGTTGCCGCGCCGCTTTTATCCGGCGGGGTTAAAAGATGGAAAATAATGTTTTGGGTAACAATTTCGTGCGCCGCCGCAATTATCGGCGGCTTTGCCGGGTATTTTTTAGGGAACATTTCCGACATCTTTCAGTCGATTTGCCTATCGGTTGCGGGCGGCGCCATGCTTTATATAGTTTTCGGCGAAATAATACCTCAGTCGGTTGCCATGACAAAAAGTCGTCTGCCGACGATAATAGCTTTAGTAGGTATAGTCGCCGGCCTTCTCATCGTCCAAATATGAAGGATTATGCATCGCCATATACGGTTCTTTGCTAAAAATATGCCATTCAAGGCATATTTTCTTAACGCTCATCATGTTTGTCAAGTCGGCTAAGTCGTGTATGTTAATACACTCCTGTCGCCGACGTTGACAACTGTTACCCGTCTATGACGCGCCTAATCCTTCATAGAAAGTCTAGATTATGACTTTATAATAAGTTTTAAATAAATCAAGTTAAGTTGTTTGTTAGGAGGAAGTATGAAGACATTAAAAAAGAGCGGAGAGGATTATTTGGAGGCTGTTTATAACCTCTTAAAAACAAACGACCATGCCCACTCGGTAGATATTGCAAAAATGTTGGGCGTTACAAAGCCAAGCACCTTTAATGCTTTACAAATTTTAGCTAATGAGGGCTACGTTGAAAAGCAAAATTACGGCGCGGTAACATTAACCGAAAAAGGCAGGATATACGCCGAAACCGTGTTGAAAAAACACACGGCAATCAGGATGCTTTTAATTGATGTTTTAAAAGTTTCAAAAGAAAATGCCGAAGCAGACGCCTGTAAAATTGAGCATTGTTTGTCCGAGGAAACAACAGAAAAGCTGTTTGAATTTTTAAAAATCAAATAAAGTCAAAAAACTTTCCAAAAATTTTTAATTTGTTAAGTTCTTTGACTTTTGTATCTTATTTTGATAAAATTATTTAAATACAAATTGTTTATATTGGAGGTTGCTTTTGATTAATTGGTATGGTATGGATAAAAACGCCGTATTGAAAGAGCAAAATACGGACGAGAAGCAAGGTTTGAGTTTGAAAGAGGCCGGCATTCGTTTGGAAAAATTCGGGCCGAATAAATTTTTAAAAAAGAAAAAGGAGCCGCTTTTTTTTCAAATACTTCGTCAGATTAAAGATGTTTCGGTAATTGTTTTATTGATAGCCGCTGTACTTTCTTTTATGTTAGATTTAAAAGACAATGGCGATTTTATTGCGCCTAGCGTAATTATATTAATAGTTATAGTAAATACATTTTTAGCGGTAACACAGGAGCGCAGCGCGGAAAGAGCTTTAGAGGCATTGGCTGTTCTTAACAGTCCGGCATGTATTGTTTTAAGGGACGGTGTTAAACAGGAAATTGACACAACTCTTCTTGTGCCCGGAGATATTGTACATATTAAGAGCGGCGATTTAGTGCCGGCGGATGCGCGCGTTTTAGAGTGTGAGGCTTTTTCTGTTGACGAGTCGTCTTTAACCGGCGAAAGCGAACCGTCTTTTAAGGAGTCCGATATTTTATTAAAAGAAGATGCTCCCTTAGGAGACCGAAAGAATATGATTTTCTCGGGCAGTCTTGTTGTATCAGGCCATGCTGTGGCTATTATTGTTTCCACGGGCATGAACACGCAGTTAGGAAAAATCGCAGGGTATCTGCAGCGCACCAAAAAAATTAAAACTCCGCTTCAGACAAGACTTGACAAATTAGGCAAAACAATAAGCGGTATTGCGATAGTTTCGGCCTTTGCAATATTAGTGATAGGCCTTATAAAAGGACAGGAAGTATGGCACCTTTTACTGTTGGCGGTAACGCTTGCGGTTGCGGCCGTTCCTGAGACGCTGATGCTTATTGTAACGCTTATGCTGACGCACGGCGTCAAGAAAATGGTTAAGAAGAACGCTCTTATACGAAAACTACAGGCGGTTGAAACCTTGGGGAGTACTTCGGTTATTTGTTCCGACAAAACAGGAACGCTTACTCAAAACAAAATGACCATTAAAAGGCTTTGGCTATATAACCATATAAAGCCTGTAAGCGAGACAGAGGCTACATCAAAAGAACATATCTGGTTTATAGAAAAACTGCTTCTTGCAAGCAATGTTGTAGTAGAAAAAAAAGATAGCGGCGCTTTTGAGGTTATAGGCGATCCGACCGAGAAGGCAATTATGCGCCTTGCGCTTGAGAAGAATATAAATAAAGATAAGCTTGACTCTAAGTATAAAAGAGTTGCGGAAATTCCGTTTTCGTCGGCAAGAAAAATGATGACGACCGTTGTTCAAAAACCCGACGGAGGCTACTTAGTTATTACCAAAGGCGCGTTTGACAAAATAAATTTTATTAAAAAAAATACAAGCTTTGTCAAAGAACTTGAAGACATGCACGCTTCTTTTGCCGATGATGCCTTACGTTTAATAACTCTTGCTTCAAAAGAAATAAAAGAACTGCCCTCGAAAGAAAAATGGGACGAGCTCGAAAAAGGACTTACTTTTGACGGCTTTATCGGGATAATAGATCCGCCAAGGCCAGAGGCTGCCGCGGCTATTGCTAAGGCTAAAAAAGCAGGTATCCGTACGATTATGATAACCGGCGACCATGCGGCAACCGCCGCTGCTATAGCGCGCGAGCTTGGAATTATAGCCGCGAAGGAAGGCATAATAACTGGGCAGGAATTAGCTAAACTGTCAGACGAGGAGTTGTTTGAAAGTGTTGAGTATTATTCCGTATACGCAAGGGTAACTCCCGAAGATAAAATCCGTATAGTACAGGCGTGGCAGCAAAAGCACGCGGTTGTCGCTATGACGGGCGACGGCGTAAACGACGCGCCGGCGCTAAAGGCCGCCGATGTCGGCGTTGCCATGGGTATTAACGGTACGGAGGTTTCAAAAAGTGCGTCCGATATGATTTTGACAGACGATAACTTTTCAACAATTGTCGAAGCGGTTACAGAGGGGCGAAACGTATTTTCTAATATTAGAAAGCTTGTTTATTTTCTGATTGTATGCAATATCTCGGAAGTAATCATTATGTTATTCTCTCAAATTATCGGTTGGGATATTCCGGTTACGCCCATAATGCTGTTGATAGTAAACGTTATAGCAGACGGTATTCCGGGAATAGCTCTAGCAAAAGAGTTGTCCGATACCCGTATTATGGAAAGAAAGCCGTTTGACAGGCACGAGAGTTTCTTTTCGGGCGGACTTATGCAAGTTATAATCCGTCAAACGGTAATCTGTAGTATTGTAGTATTGGCGGGGTTTTATATAGGGACGCATTATACAATACCGGGTGCGCCGGAAGGAGCAAATCCGCTAATCATAGGGCAGACAATTGCTTTTCTAATTTTAGGCTGGACATCTGTGTTTCATATATTTACGGTGCGAAGCAGAAGGTCGGTTTTCCGCCGCTCGCTTATAGATAATCCGCAATTGTCCTTAAGCGCTCTCGCTATGTTTTTAATGCTTGCCGCTTTAACTGTTATTCCGGGTCTAAACACCGCGCTAGGGTTTACGCAAATGGGCGTGTGGCATTGGCTGATTGCTATCGGGTTATCGCTAATACCAACTATATTTGCCGAGTACGGAAAATTCTGGGATAACTACAAGTATAACACGGCTGAGAAAAACCGCGTTACGCGTTTAAAAATATAATCTTGACAACATTTCTTCGCCGTCTGAGGCACGACTGCTGTCGCATATATTTAGATGTTCACGATTAAGAATATCGGGAGATTCGCTTTGGCGGAAATTTAGATAATGAAAAAATATATTATAGAAGACGCAAAAAGATGCCTGCAATGTAAAAAGCCTTTGTGTTCAAAAGGCTGTCCTATAGGTACGCCCATTAAGGAAGCCATTGCGTTATTGCTTGACAGTAAACTTAATGAGGCGGGGAAATTGTTGTTTGACAACAACCCGTTATCGCTTGTGTGCAGCCATATTTGCTCGCAGGAAAATCAATGCGAAGGGCATTGCGTTTTGGGAGAAAAAGGCGGCTCGCCGGTATTTATAAGCGCGATTGAGCAGTATATATCCGATTATTATTTAAATATCTATAAGCCGGAATTTAAAGTTTCAAAAGACGCGCCGAGGGTTGCAATTATAGGCTCGGGGCCTGCCGGGCTTGCCATTGCGTTTTCGCTGATAAAGAAAAATTATAAAATTACAATTTTTGAGGGAAACGACAAGGTTGGCGGAATGCTCAGATACGGCGTTCCGGAGTTTAGGCTGCCAAAATTGATTATAGACCGCCTTGTCGAAGTGCTTATTAAAAGCGGAGTCAAAATCCGCCCAAACACCGCAATAGGAACCAATTTGACGGTTGACGATTTGTTTAACGACGGTTTTGAAGCGGTTTTTATGGGAACAGGCGTATGGCGTCCGAACAAGCTTAAAATTAAAGGCGAAAGCTTAGGGCATGTTCATTACGCTATAGAATATTTAAAGAACCCCGATGTTTACCGCCTCGGGGAGTCGGTTATAGTAATAGGCGCGGGTAATGTCGCTTTAGATGTCGCGCGCACGGCTTTTAGGCATGGCTCAAGTGAAGTTACGGTTGTGTGCAACCTTGACGAATCGGGGATAACCGCAGGAAAGCACGAGTTGCAGTACGCGCAAATTGACGGCGCGAAAATTGAGTTAAAAAAATCCGCGGTGGAAATTACCGACGACGGCGTGATTTTTGCCGATTCGGAAATTTATACGAACAAAGACGGTTATAAAGCCGCCCGTCCGATTAAAGGTACGGAAAAATTATATCCCGCCGACTCGGTTATAATTTCAATCAATCAAGGGCCGAGGTCGGTTATAGTATCCTCGACAAAAGGGATAGCGATAAAAGAAAACGGGCTTGTTGCCGTTGACGAATTTGGGCGAACAAGCAAGGAAGGCGTATTTGCCGGCGGCGATGTTGTGACCGGCGCAAAAACCGTTGTTGCGGCAGTTGTCGCCTCTCAAAAGGTTGCAAAAGCAATAGACGAGTATATAACCAATAAGCGAAACAAGTGAAACAACAACAAAGGCCCGATATAATCGGGCCTTTGTTGTTTATCGTTGTTAATAATTAAAAACCAAAAAACCTTGGTTTTTTAAACGGTAATATCTTGAGGTGCTTCTATAATATCCAAAACTTCGGCGACAATTTTTCGCAAATTGTATTTTGTAAGCATAGAGGCATATCCATGCAGCCCGGTTTCCATGCCTAACGTCCAAAGGCTTGCCGATTTACAGAACGCTTCTATTTTTACAATTCCGCTATATTCAAATATGCTATTGTGTCTTGTGTAGAGGTTATATTATTGGCGTTTGCAAAAATTCCTGCGGTTATTAATGCGACGGCAAGACATAATAGCACTATTGAATTTAAAATAACGAACATTTTAAACGCTTTGCCGGAATATGTTTTATAAGCCGCGGATTTCTTTCCATTAAGAATGCTCCTTTTCTTAACTTATTAAAATAATTATATTTGCAAATATATTAAATGTCAATAGAATCCGTTTTAATTATATTTTTAAAATGGGTAATGCGTTTTTTTAAATTGCAAGATGCCGACAAAAAAATCCGAACCCTATAAGTTCGGACTTTTTGTTTTTGATGTTAATTGTTATCATAAGTATTTCATTCCGCAATGGCATTATTTCCCGCATTTCTGATTAAATAGATAAATGTAAATAGTATTATTATGGCGTTAACCGAAAGTAAAGCTATTAAGAATCCCATAGCGCTGCTGGCAATACCGCCAAACTCGCCTAAATCAACACCTGTCATTAGATGAGTTGCGTAAGCCAGCGTACTTAAAAACGCAGCGTTTATCAGTATTATTATAATTCCGATAACCGTTTGTTTTTTTCTTCCGCTGCAAAACATTATTGACAATATAAAGTTTACGATGCTTACAGCGCCTAATCCGATAAAGATATACAGCAACATATCAAGAGCGCCTTGTATATCTGCCGCTACGCCGACATCGATCAACATGTCGCCAAATTCGTTAAGAAATTCGCCCAAAACACCGCTTATAAAGCTCAATAATGCTATACATGCCAAGGACAAAAGTGTCCAAAATACGGCGTTAATTATTCCAAATATTGCCGCCGTGCGTTTAAAACCTACTCCTTTAACCATTTTCCTTCCTCCTATATTTTTTAAACCGTATTAATAACGGTTTTGGTGCGCCTTCAGGGACTCGAACCCGGGACCCATTGATTAAGAGTCAATTGCTCTACCAACTGAGCTAAAGGCGCAAACATATAACATAAAATATATTATCATAAAACTTAATTTTTTACAATCAAAATAAGCACATTTGATTTTTTTTGATTTTAAAGTGTGGTAAAATATAGACATGAAAAAACAAGAATTGCGAAAAAGACTGTTTGAGTTAAGAGACGAAAAGTACAAAGATTTTACAAAGATGTTAACTCCGGGCGAAAATAAAATAATCGGCGTTCGGATGCCTCTTTTAAAAGAATTGGCAAAAGAAATTGCGCTCTCGGACTTTAGGAGCTTTTTAAAAGACGCTTACATGGATTACCACGAAGAACGGCTTATTTACGGCTTAATTTTGGGCTTTGTCAAAATAGAGTTAGACGAGTTGTTTTTCTATTTAGACAAGTGGCTTTTATATATTAACAACTGGGCGGTATGCGACACTGTAACTATGAATTTAAAAATTTTCGGCAAAACCAAAGAAAAAGACAAAGTATGGGACTATTTGATAGAAAAGTTGAAAATGCAAGACAAGCCTTTTGTTATAAGAGCCGCAGTAGTCTGTTTGTTTTGTTATTTTTTAGACTCAAAATATGTTGACAAAGTAGACAAAGTTTTTTGTCAAATTAAATGCCAAGACTATTATGTTAAAATGGCGGTAGCGTGGGGAGTGTCCACATTGTTAATCAAAAATTTTGATGCCGGTTTAGAGTTGTTGAAGTCTAAAAAGCTGGAACCGTGGACGCACAATAAGTCTATTCAAAAGAGTTTAGAGAGTTTTAGGCTGACATCTGAACAAAAAGAAATTCTGAGAAACTTAAGATTATAATTGTTAAAGCACAGTTATTTTTACTGTGCTTTAATCTTTAGTAACTTTATACAATTTCAATTTTTTTAATTTTTTGCTGCACAATCGGCCTGTCTGAAGAGTCGGTTTTGGTATTTGCTATTTCGTCCACAACTTCTATACCTTTTACTACTTTGCCAAAAGCCGCGTATTGCCCGTCAAGCGAAGGATAGTTTTGGTGCATAATAAAAAACTGGCTGCCCGCGCTGTCTGGGTGTCCTGAGCGCGCCATGCTTATAACGCCGCGCTCGTGCTTTAAATCGTTTTTAACGCCGTTTGATTTAAACTCGCCTTTAATTTTATATCCCGGGCCGCCTGTGCCTGTACCTTGCGGACAGCCGCCTTGAATCATAAAGCCTTTAATGACTCTGTGAAAAATAAGTCCGTTGTAAAAGCCTTGTTTTACCAGCTTTACAAAGTTTTCTACTGATACCGGCGCAATGTCTTTAAATAGTTCCAATTCAATTTCCTTATTGTTGTCCATAGTGATTTTAACTTTGGTTGTATTCATATTGTTTCTCCTTTTCTTTTTTAATAAATTTTTTGGCTATTTTGTCCGCAATTGAAAATAAAATGTAAGCTAATAAAATCGCAAAAATGACATCGGTAGCATAGTGCGCGCCTATGATTATTCTTGTCAGCGCAACTTGAATAATAAAAGCCGCAGAAAATACGATTAAAGCTATTTTAGTCCATTTTGGCAGACTATAATACTTGCAAAAAAGTATAACTATAAGTAATGCGCAAGCGGAGGACGTGTGTCCGGAGGGAAAGGACTTATTTTTAGTAATTCCTTTCGGTATAAACCAATAGGAAAAATTATCTCTTAAATCGCGGTATCTTACGCGCCCCCAAATTATTTTTAAAAGTTGTACAATAGCATTTATG
>Ga0209737_10001117_pt1 | contig 19785 bp, 14 predicted proteins | sample TergutCu122P3_FD_187284 | JGI IMG/M metagenome (GOLD analysis project Ga0209737, IMG submission 187284) | Cubitermes ugandensis P3 segment gut microbial communities from Kakamega Forest, Kenya - Cu122 P3 (SPAdes) (version 2) | ecosystem: Host-associated > Arthropoda: Insects > Digestive system...
TTGGATGAAAATAGTTGTGGAATATCATGGACGATACAAAATAAACCAGAATAGACAAATCTGGACACATGAGAATCATGCTGAATGTATTTACAGTCAGAATTTTTTGGAACAAAAACTGGCGTATATTCACGAAAATCCTGTGAGAGCGGGTATTGTTGCGAAAGCGGAAGATTATCTGTATTCGAGTGCACGAAACTATGCGGATATGGATGGGCCTATTGATATTATTAAATTGGATATCAGATGGAAAACATATTAGAATATGATATTTCGATATCTTCGACAGGTACAACCTGTCAGGATAATGCAGACGAGGTACAACCTCGTCTGAACGTCGAAATACAACCTCGTCTGAACGCCTGCCTATACACATCAAAAATCGAAAATCAAAAATCACAAATCGAAAATACCATTGAGGTTTTCGGCGCTCGCGAAAATAACCTGAAGAACATTGATGTTCTGATTCCGCGTGACCAACTCACTGTGATTACGGGATTGAGCGGCAGTGGAAAATCATCGCTGGCTTTCGATACGATTTATGCAGAAGGACAGCGCCGCTACATCGAAACGCTGTCGGCTTATGCGCGGCAGTTCCTTGGAAATATGGAACGCCCCGACGTGGACAAGATTACCGGCCTCAGTCCTGTGATTGCCATCGAGCAGAAAACTGTCAGCCGCAACCCGCGAAGCACTGTCGGCACCATTACAGAGGTATACGATTTTCTGCGTCTGCTTTACGCCCGCGCTGCCGATGCTTACTCAATGAATACGGGCGAAAAGATGGTAAAATATACTGATGATCAGATCATCAACTTGATGATGGAGCGTTTTACGGGGAAAGCGGTATACCTTCTTGCACCACTGGTGAAAGGCCGCAAGGGACACTACAAGGAACTGTTCGAGCAAATCAGGCGCAAAGGGTTTCTTCATGCACGTATTGACGGCGAAGTACATGAATTGAGAAATGGTATGAAGGTAGACCGCTACAAAGCGCACTATATCGAAATGGTGGTTGACAAACTGATCATTGAGGAAAAAGATCGCAAACGCCTGAAATTATCTGTACAGACGGCTATGAAACAGGGCAAGGGGGTGATGATGGTGATGGAAAAGGACAGCGGCGACGTGCGTTACTACAGCCGACAACTGATGTGTCCCACCACAGGATTGTCGTACAACGAGCCTGCTCCGCACAGTTTTTCGTTCAATTCGCCGCAGGGCGCCTGTCCGCACTGCAATGGGCTGGGCGAACTGACGGAAGTAGACATGAAAAAGATCATCCCCGACCCTGCTCAAAATATCCGTAAAGGCGGCATTGTACCATTGGGGCCTGCCAGGGCTACCATTATCTTTAATCAGGTGGAAGCCATCGCCGCTAAATATGAATGTACACTGGATACGCCTTTGGGTGAATTTCCTGACGAAGCCATACATGCAATCCTTTACGGGACTGAAGAAACTTTCAAAATAAAAAGTCCGCATGGCGGATTTGAATATTCATTACATTTCGAAGGAGTGGTGAATTATGTTACGCAGGAACATTCCGAAAATCCGTCGAAGAAAGCGCAAAGTTGGGCGAATCAGTTCATCCGCCGAATCACATGTCCCGAATGCAAAGGAACGCGGCTCAAGCAGGAATCGCTCTTCTTTCGCATTCACGACAAAAATATTGCCGATTTGGCTGCTATGGATGTGATGACGCTCAGCAACTGGTTTGAAACAATCGAAGAAAAACTCTCCGACAAACAGAAACAGATTGCGCACGAAATCATCAAGGAAATACGCACCCGTATTCGTTTTCTGCTCGATGTAGGTCTGTATTATCTTTCGCTGAACCTCGGTTCGCGGAATCTGTCAGGCGGCGAGAGTCAGCGGATTCGCCTTGCCACGCAAATCGGTTCGCAATTGGTAAATGTGCTTTATATCCTCGACGAGCCCAGCATTGGCCTGCACCAGCGCGACAACCGCAAACTGATTCAGGCTTTACGGCAACTGCGCGACATGGGCAATTCAATCATTGTAGTAGAACACGACCGGGAGATGATTCTTTCGGCTGATTATGTGGTGGATATCGGCCCATTAGCCGGACGAAAGGGCGGTGAAATCGTGGCCGTGGGGCCGCCGTCGGAAATTCTCAAAACCAATTCACTCACTGCACAATACCTCAATGGCGCTAAAACTATTCCTATACCTTCCCAACGGCGAAAAGGCAATGGTTATCGGCTTCGCATCACCGGCGCCAGAGGCAACAATCTCAAAAATATCACGGTTGAATTTCCGCTGGGGATGTTCATCTGCGTCACAGGCGTTTCGGGAAGCGGTAAATCAACCCTGGTCAACGAAACACTGCAACCCATCCTCAGTAAACACTTCTACCGTTCGGTACAGGAGCCGCTACCCTACGACAGCATAGAAGGAATGGAGTTTATTGACAAAGTAATTCAGGTAGACCAGTCGCCAATAGGACGCACGCCACGCTCTAATCCCGCCACCTATACCGGCGTATTTACCGATATTCGCTCACTTTTTGCCAAAGCGCCCGAATCCATGATACGCGGTTACACTCAAGGCCGGTTTTCGTTCAATGTAAAGGGCGGCCGCTGTGAAACCTGCGGTGGCGCCGGCGTACAAACTATCGAAATGAATTTCCTCCCCAACGTGTACGTGCCATGTAACATCTGCAACGGCAAACGCTACAACCGCGAAACGCTCGAAGTAAAGTACAACGGGAAAAGCATCAGCGACGTATTGGACATGACCATCAATGCAGCCGTTGAATTTTTCGCCAACCATCCTTCCATACTTCCGCATCTACTCGCCCTGCAACAGGTAGGCATGGGTTACGTTAAATTGGGACAGCCATCCACCACCTTGTCGGGCGGCGAAAGTCAACGGGTAAAATTAGCAGCTGAATTGGCCAAGCGCGACACTGGCAAAACCTTCTACATCCTCGACGAACCGACTACCGGTCTTCATTTCGAAGATGTGCGCGCACTGCTCGATGTGCTCAATCGCCTGGCCGACCGCGGAAATACGGTAGTTGTCATCGAACATAATCTGGATGTGATCAAGGTTGCCGACTGGATCATCGACATTGGACAGGAAGGTGGCGCAGGCGGCGGAGAACTGATTTGCAGCGGTAAACCGGAACAAGTGGCGAAAAATGAGAGAAGTTATACGGCGGAGTTTTTGAGGCAGGAGTTGAAAATTGTTGATTGAATATGGAAAACACAGAAAGTATCTTGTTCAACCATGTAGTTTGACACTTATCTTAAAACAAAACGGCTCCGTATTTCCTGTGGATTTTGAAGGTAACTCCAAACATACACGACATTTATTCTTTCATGAGCAACAAAATATGTTACAGTTTTAACCTTCCTTTTGATACAATAAGAGAACGATATTTTTGTGGGAGATCATCCAACGGCGGTTCAATTTTTGCAATGAACGGATTAGTTTTCAATATCTCTGCATCATCAAGTATAGAGTTGTATATTATTGCTGCTGCTTTCAAATTCTTAACAGCATAAAATTCGTAAATTTTATCAAGATCATTGACTGCATCAGGCATCCAAAAAATCCTCATACCTTCTTGCGTTTGATTTGTTCATGCGGTATACCTTTTCCATTCTCGATCGCTTTTATTCTTTCAGGCAAGCCTGCTCTTATCTCAATAATAATCGTGCAAAGTTACATTTTTTTTCATTTTTTAATTTCTTCCCTCGCCAATCGGTGAAATACCTCATCCATACTTTGTGCTGAAAACTGTTTTTTCAGGTTTTTCGGTGTATCCAATGCTTCGATGCGCCCGTCGACCATTATGGACACGCGATTGCAGTACTCTGCTTCGTCCATGTAGTGTGTGGTGACGAACACCGAAATACCGCGATCGGCAGCGTCGTAAATCATTTCCCAGAACCGGCGGCGGGTGATTGGATCAACGCCGCCGGTTGGTTCATCAAGAAACACTATTTTCGGTTCGTGGAAGATAGCTACTGCAAATGACAGTTTTTGTTTCCATCCCAATGGCAATTCTTTCACGCGGGTATTGCGTTCGCTCCCGAAACCGATACGGGCAAGCATCTCGTCGGTACGGGGCGCTATTTGCCGTTCGGGAACACCGTATATTCCTGCAAACAGGCGAATATTTTCCCACACCATCAGATCTTCGTACAGCGAAAATCGCTGACTCATGTATCCAATATTTCGTTTTATTTTTTCCGGTTGCCTGATAATGTCGAATCCCGCTACCGTCCCCTTCCCTGAAGTGGGTTTGATTAATCCGCACAACATCCGCATGGCAGTAGTTTTACCGGCGCCGTTTGCTCCCAGAAAACCGAAAATTTCGCCCTGCGTTACTTCAAAAGATATGTCATCAACAGCAATAAAATTGCCAAAACGTTTGGTAAGGTTCTGTACTTCAATAGTATTCATTATTCAATTATTCAGTCAATTGATATTAACTGATACTCCATGCTTCCCAACCCTATTTTTTCAGCATGAGCCAAACATACCCTCCAGTCGGTTCTGGGATGAATCAGTTTGAATTTGTCCTCGCCCTGTAGTTTTCCGTGTTCGTGGATATTGAGGCGGGAGTTCGTACTTGCGGCAGCGGCTGTTACCATGTCGGCGCAGGCTTTGTCCAATGCTACTGGGTCGAATGATGCAGCGATACCAATGTTGGGTACGATAGGAGCATCGTTGCAACCCCAGCAGTCGCAATCCGGCGATACATCCATGACGAAACTGACGTGAAAATGCGGTTTGTCCTTTACCACAGCCAGCGAATACTCGGCCACTTTGTAGCATGTGATATCTGCTGCGGCGTCCCATCGCACCTGTGCAGCATCCCACTGACACACAGCAATGCATTGTCCGCAACCGGTACATTTCGTCTGGTTGATCTCCGCCTTTTTGTGTTTATTGATCGTCATCGCTTTCGAGGCACAATATTTGACGCATTGTCCGCAAGATGTACAATTCTTTTCAACTATTTTAGGCAGCGATGACGAGTGCATTTCCTTTTTACCGGCAGCCGAAGCCGAACCCATACCAAGATTTTTAAGCGCTCCGCCAAATCCAGTTTGTTCATGTCCTTTGAAATGGCTCATGGAAACGATAATATCAGCATCTGCAATAGCCGCGCCTATTTTTGCGGTTTTGCAATAATCGCCGTCTATGGTCACTTCGCGGTAGTCGATAGCTTTTAGTCCGTCGGCAATGATGACCGGACAGGGTACTGCAATGGGATTAAAACCGTTTTCCATGGCGCTTTGAATGTGATCCACAGCATTTGACCTGCCTCCACAATACAGCGTATTGGAATCGGTAAGAAAAACTTTGGCCTGCTTTGTTTTCAGAAACTGTACCAACCGTGCGGCATAATTCGGACGGATGTACGCCAGGTTACCCGGTTCGCCGAAATGAATCTTTACGGCTGTAAACTTACCGGTAAAATCAATCTGCTCGATACCGGCTTTTCTAACTAATGTTTCGAGCTTGTCTAATAAGCTACGATTGTTGTTGGCTCTTAAATTGGTGAAATAAACCTTTGACATTTTTGATTTTTGATTTTTATTTTCGCTTGCAAAATTATGCAAAAGTCACACATTATAACAAACGAGTGAAAATTTTTTTGAACAAAATGCAAAAAAAATTTGGCTGGAAAAAAGAAATATGTACTTTTGTAGCGGAAATTTGATCAAGCCCAGGTGGCGGAATCGGTAGACGCGCTGGTCTCAAACACCAGTGGGGTTAAACCCGTGCCGGTTCGACCCCGGCCCTGGGTACAAAAATCGCAATCGTTTGTTTATCAATGGTTGCGGTTTTTTTGTTTGCACGATTTTCACCACATTTATTTCAATAAAAAAAGGGTAAGCTTGCTACATCGCACCGCTACAACCATTTACCTTTGCTACCTTCCAGTCCTGGAGGATTCAATGGGAGCTGGTCGCATAGGACTTACCCGGCGGCAAAAGTACACAAAAAAATCAAATTGCCTAAAATTTTTTCAGCAATTCTGAAAAAAAATACCTTTTGATTGATAACTGATAAGTTTTATATATTTTCGCACAAAATCAAAAAACAATCCTGAACTTGGTTCAGGACAAAAATCAAAAATTGAAATATGGACGATAAAAAAATTATTTTTTCGATGGTCGGGGTGAATAAAGTTTTCCCGCCACACAAACAGGTGTTGAAGGACATCTATCTGTCATTCTTTTATGGCGCCAAGATTGGCATCATCGGGTTAAACGGTTCTGGTAAATCTACGTTGCTGAGAATCATTGCAGGTATTGAAAAATCGTATCAGGGCGAAGTGGTGTTTTCGCCGGGCTACTCGGTAGGTTATCTGGAGCAGGAACCTCATTTGGACGATAGCAAAACAGTAAAGGAAATCGTACAGGAAGGAGTGCAGGAAATTGTCGACCTGCTGAAAGAGTACGAGGAAGTGAACAACCGTTTCATGGAACCGATGAGCGACGAAGAGATGGACCAACTGATGATTCGTCAGGGCGAACTTACTGAACAAATCGAACATGCAGGCGGCTGGGACATCGACAGCAAACTCGAACGCGCTATGGATGCGCTCCGTTGTCCGGATGGTGATACGCAGATATCAATTCTTTCGGGAGGCGAGCGCAGGCGTGTGGCTTTGTGCCGCCTGCTGCTGAAAGAACCCGACATCCTGCTGCTCGACGAGCCTACCAACCACCTCGACGCCGAATCGGTGCAGTGGCTCGAAATGCACCTGCACCAGTATAAGGGTACGGTTATTGCCATCACGCACGACCGTTATTTCCTTGATAATGTGGCAGGATGGATACTCGAACTCGACCGCGGCGAAGGCATTCCCTGGAAAGGCAACTATTCATCGTGGCTCGACCAGAAAACCACACGAATGGCACAGGAAGAAAAACAGGAAAGCAAACGCCGCAAGACCCTTGAGCGCGAACTGGAATGGGTGCGTATGGCGCCCAAAGCACGTCATGCCAAAGCAAAGGCGCGTCTTTCGGCCTACGACAGATTGATGGACGAAGATGTGAAACAGAAGGAAGAACGGTTAGAAATTTTTATCCCGAATGGCCCTCGTTTAGGCGACAAGGTAATCGAAGCGCAAAATGTATCGAAAGGATATAGTGAAAGATTACTGTTCGATAAACTCGATTTCAAACTTCCTCCTGCCGGTATCGTAGGAGTGATTGGCCCCAACGGAGCCGGTAAAACTACTCTTTTCAGACTGATTATGAATATGGAGGCGCCGGATACAGGAACATTTGAGGTAGGCGAAACAGTGAAGATTGCTTATGTAGACCAGAGCCACAGGGATATTGACCCGGAAAAAACAGTATATCAGGTGATTTCGCAAGGCAACGAGTTGATTTCGCTGGGCGGAAAGCAAATGAATGCACGTGCTTATGTGTCGCGCTTTAACTTCAGCGGGGCTGACCAGGAAAAGAAATGCGGCATACTTTCGGGCGGCGAGCGCAATCGTTTGCATCTCGCGCTTGCCCTCAAGGAAGAAGGTAACGTCCTGCTTCTCGACGAGCCGACAAATGATATTGACGTCAACACCCTACGCGCGCTTGAAGAAGGTCTTGAAAATTTTGCAGGTTGCGCAGTGGTAATTTCGCACGACCGCTGGTTCCTCGACCGAATCGCTACGCATATCCTTGCGTTTGAAGGTAATTCAAACGTGTATTTCTTCGAAGGTTCGTATTCCGAATACGAGGAAAACCGCAGAAAACGGCTGGGTGATGAGGGCCCGAAACGGATTAGATACAGGAAATTGATGTAAAAAATGAATTTATGAAAAATATTATTTTTATTTTCCTCGTTGTCAATATCATAACATCGTTTGGACAAACACCTTCCGTCAAGCGCATCGGTGTCATTGGTTTGGATACTTCGCACGCTCCTACATTTACGGCGATGTTCAACGGGAAAGACGCCAATCCGGAGTTTGCCGATTTTCGCGTCACAATTGCTTATCCGTGGGGAAGTAAAACCATTCAGGAAGGTTATTCGAGAGTGCCCATGTTTACCGAACGAATGCAGGAATTAGGAGTCAAAATTGCAGGTTCAATCGAGGAATTGTTGCAGGAAGTCGATTTTGTACTGTTGGAAACACAGGACGGTCACATCAAAGTTGAACAGGCGTTAGCGGTATTCAAAGCCGGAAAGCCAGTGTTCATGGATAAACCTATTGCTGCCAGTCTCGCCGACGTTTGTCTGATATACGAATTGGCTGATAAATACAAGGTTCCTGCTTTTACTACTTCTTCATTCAGATATATTGCTCCCGTTTTGGAAGTTTTGTCTGGAAAACGAGGCAGCATTTTGGGCGCTGATTGTTTCGGCCCCTGCTACGAAGAAGCGTCTCATCCGTCGCTGTACTGGTATGGTATTCACGGCGTTGAAATGTTGCTTTCCATCATGGGTACAGGATGCGAAACCGTATCTCGTTCGCATACGCCTGACACAGACCTGCTTGTAGGAATATGGAAGGATTCCCGTATAGGCACGTATCGGGGAATGCGCAGGGGCAGCGAGCGTTATTATCATTTTGGCGGTTTTGCCTTTTGTGAAAAGGGGCCTGTGAAACTTGACGAGTACTCCGATTACGGTTATCCCGGATTAATGAAAGAAGTAGTCAATTTCTTCCGGACGGGAATTATCCCAATTTCATCCGATACTACCATCGAGGTTTATGCCTTCATGGATGCATCAGCGTTGAGCTATCAAACAGGGAAACCTGTTAGAATAGATGATGTTATCCGGAAAGCAAAGAAAACCGCAAAAAAGAATCTTGAGAAGTACAAATAATTTATCTGTGTTTTTTGGGAAACGTTTCCTGACAGCCCCGCAATACAGACTTTTGTGGCATATATTGCTCATGGTTGTCATTGTGTTGCTTTCCTTTTGGGAAATAAAGGACATCTATCAGGAAGGCTCGCGCTGGTTTCCGGTTGCAAAATCATCAATTATTTGTCTAATAGTCATTTATTTCAACATGTACGTACTGGCGCCTCAATTTTTAATGATACGGCGCTGGTATTGGGTATATGTACTCATAACGCTGTATATCGCTCTGTTGGTGTATTTTGTCGAAATTTGGCTCAATGATGCGGTTTATTTGAGGCACACAACAAAAGTCATGGAATTGTATGGTAGAATTGAAATAAATCCCATGTTACAGATATTTACATCGGTTTTTTCACTTTTGATTCTGATGTTCAGTTCATCGGCTGTGGTTTTGTTCCACAAATGGGCGATAGATGATGCGCGTGTCAATGATATGGAAAAGAATGCGATGCAATCAGAAATAGAACAATTGAAAAAACAGGTCAATCCACAGTTTCTGATTCGTTTGCTCGACAAGGCAAATATGACATCGCAACAGGGCAACCGCGAAGAAGCCTCATCAATACTGCTCCGGTTGGGCAATGTTCTGCGTTACCAACTGTATGACAGCACTCGGGAGTATGTTCTGTTGAATTCCGATATACGATTTCTGACAGAAATGCTGTCGCTCGAACAAAAAAGTCGAGATGATTTTTCGTTTATGGTCGAATCGGATGAAAACTTGCAAAACTGCCTGATTCCACCATTGTTGTTTCTGCCATTTTTGGAGCATGTTTTTTCTGTAAACAGGGATGTGGCGTTTATCAACCTTCATTTTTGGATGGATGATAGCAAGTTGGTGTTTGAATGTCAAAGTCCTGTCAATATTTCCGAAGAAAATCCGGAAACAGGATTTGAGCCTATTCGTCGCCGGTTAACATTGCTTTACGGAAATGACTATTCGCTCAAAGTAAAAAATGAAAATAACAGGCAAGTTATCAGGCTTCAAATATGAAATTTGATTAAAAAGTCAGGAAAAGTCAAAATATTTTGACTTTTCCTGACTTTTTAGTATTTTTGCGAAAAATTTTATCAGATGAAACGAAAAATTACAGCCGCTCTTTCAGAGTGGAAACAGCGTAAAGGTCGAAAACCATTGTTGGTGAACGGAGCCAGACAAATAGGTAAAACCTATAGTATTAACGAGTTTGGGAATACTGATTTTTCGGAGGTTGTTTATATCAATCTGGAAACTAATCCCGTTATCCAAACTGTTTTTGAAGGCAATATCGAACCTTCAAGTTTAATTCCCCTGCTGGAATCGCATACCGGAAAGCGCATCATTGCAGGCGAAACTCTACTTTTTTTAGATGAAATTCAGGCGTCTGAAAGAGCCTTACTGTCGTTAAAATATTTTTGCGAATTAGCACCTCAATATCATGTAGTTGCTGCCGGCTCATTGCTGGGTGTAGCCGTGAATCGCGAAAAATATTCCTTTCCGGTGGGAAAAGTGGATGAATTGAATATGTATCCGTTTGATTTTGAAGAGTTTTTGTGGGCTTTCGGAAAAGAAATGTTAGCGGAAGAAATACGGAACTGCTACGACGACGGATTAAAATCTCTTTCACCATCACTTCATCAGTTGGCGTTAGAGTTGTACAACCATTACTGCATTATTGGCGGGATGCCTGCTGTCATTACCGACTTTTTGGAAAAGAACAACTTTTTGACCATTAGAAATCCACATACACAGATTCTTAATGAATACATTGCCCATATGACAAAATATGCAACATACGCAACTGGCGTTAAAATGCGCAATTGCTACAACTCCATTCCAACACAATTGGCAAAAGAAAATAAAAAATTCCAATATAAAGTCGTACAAAAAGGCGGTACGGCAAGCATTTTCGGGGAAGCAATCGATTGGTTGCAATATGCGGGTATTGTGCTGAAATGTCAAAAAATTGAACATGCACTTATTCCCATCAAAGCACATCAGGATTTCAGCGATTTCAAACTGTATATGAGCGATGTGGGAATGTTGACCATGCACTCTGGACTACCGGCGCAAATGCTTCTTACTTCCATCGATACCAACAATTCTTTTATGGGAGCCATTGCTGAAAATTTTGTAGCACAAACTTTTGCATCAAATTCCATTCCCCTGTTTTACTGGAAAAGTAATGATACTGCCGAAGTCGATTTTGTAATACAATACGATGAACATGTGGTTCCTGTTGAAGTAAAAAAAGGTGTCAGAACCCGAAGTGGCAGTATGGCAGTGTTTGCGAAAAAATATCACACACGGTTTGCTATCCGCATCTCACAGAAAAATTTCGGTTTCGAAAACGATATTAAGTCAATCCCGCTGTATGCAGTACATTGTATTAAATAAAAAATTCCGTCTGTTAGGACATGTTGTATTCATTGTTGTTTATCTGGCATATACGGTTTATTGCGCTGCATTTTATCATCCTTTTATCCCCGATATCCGCGTATCCGTTGCTATTTGGGCTTGGTTTCTGATTTTCAATGTTGGCTTGGCATACCTGAACATCTATTTCCTGATGCCGCGTTATTTGTACCGTCGCCGTTATGCGGTGTATGCTGCCTGCATGGCGGGATTCATCGCGTTGATGGCTTTGTCGCTGGCGGTGCAGATACGCCTTTTGGAAACGCTGTACCGGTCGGGGCAGTTTTTGAGCACGCTGCAATCGCTGAAAGTCCTTATCCCCTTGTCGTTTGCCTGTCCGATGGCGGTGGCGCTGTTTCGCCGCTGGCAAGAGAATGAAATGCGTATCAGGCAGTTGGAAAATGCCACGATGCAATCGGAACTGGATCAATTGAAGAAGCAAATCAACCCGCATTTTCTGTTCAACATGCTCAACAATGCCATGGTATTAGTGAAGACCGATTCGCAGGAAGCGTCGCAGGTTTTGCTCAAACTCAAAGAATTATTGAGTTACCAGTTGACGGACAGCACAAAAGATGCGGTACTTTTAACAGACGAAATACAATTCCTGAATGATTTCCTGAATCTGGAAAAGATTCGTCGAGACCGTTTCGATTTCACCATCACTGTCGAAGGCGATATCGAAAACGTATCCGTACCTCCTTTGTTGTTCATTCTCTTTGTTGAAAATGCTGTCAAGCACAATCCCGCAAACGATGTATATCTGTCCTACGTTCATATCAGTTTTTGTCTGTCAGATGGAAAACTGCATTTTTCCTGCGTCAATTCCAAACCTGCCGTACCACCTGAAAGCGATGCAAATGAAGGCGGGCTTGGATTGGCGAATGTCCGGCGACGGCTTTCGTTATTATTTCCTGAAAAACATCTGCTGAATATCGAATCCGGTGCTGACGAATTTAAGGTAGACCTGCAAATCAATCTTTGAAAAGCCGAAAAGAAAACGAGAAGAATAAGAAAATGGTACGATTTTTGTTCATAAAAATGACATGTCAGATATTGATAATAATAAAAATGGAATTAGCAACAAAGGCAGGATTAGAAGCGGCTTTGAGGATGACAGAACGTTCAAATCGGATAAGTACGACATTAAGCGATTATCGCAAGATGAGGAGGATGGAAGAATTGCAGGAGGTGCACGAAATGTTGCAGCAACCTTGTTCTTACGAGGATATGAAGAGGCAGTTTATGAGAAACAGGAAGATAGACTGATTGAATGGGCAAAAGATAATCATTGCCTGTTTTCTATTCAGGATATTGAGGACGAATTTGGCGTAGAAATTTTTGATGATTTGCAAAGGAAATATGGTGCAGAATCGCCAAGTTCAGGAACAGAATCATGCATTTATAAGTATGATGATAATCATTTATTAAAAGTGATGAGATACAATGTTTTTGACACAAAACCTCTGGGATTTTTAGATAATCGCATTGCTCTTCATAATTATTTGTTTCCAGGTACATCCTACGAATTGATAGGTATTTGTCGCCGCGGGAAAGTGGGTAAATTTTCTTTTGTTCTGAAACAAACATATATAATAGGAACAAGACCAACGCAGTACGAGATTCATAAAGAAATGACAAAAGACAATATGTTTGCAAGAGATTTTTTAGAGGAAACTACCTATTATTCAAGAGATTATATAATCAGAGATTTGCATACTGGAAATTGGATAAAAGGAAAGAATGGAAAGATGTATTGCATAGACCCAGCACCAAGTTTTAATATTTCCAGAAAGTATAATAATATGTGAATCCTTGAATCTTTATGAATTGCATTATCGTCGATGACGAACCTCTTGCCCGCACTGGCATCCAACTTTTGGTGGAAGAAACGCCGGAACTTTCGTATTGTGGCAGTTTTGGCAATGCACACGATTCTTCGCAGTTTCTTCAAACCAACCCTGTCGACCTGATATTTCTCGACATCAAAATGCCGGGGCTGAACGGAATTGAGTTTGCCCGGACGATACCGCGCCACACGCTTGTGATTTTTGTTACCGCTTTTGCCGAGTTTGCAGTGGACAGTTACGAGGTGGAAGCAGTGGATTATCTTGTGAAACCCATTAACGAGAAGCGTTTTCACAAAGCCGTTGAAAAGGCGGCGGCATACCACGCACTGCTGACCACCCAGAACAAAAACGCTACGGAAGGCATCACCGGCGAGTACTTTTTTGTACGGGCTGAAAGGCATTTCGTGAAGGTCAATTTTGCCGATATTGTTTTTGTGGAAGCACTGAAAGATTATGTCATCATACAAGCTGCCGGGCAGCGCGTCATCACCCGCATGAACCTCAAAGCCATACACGAACAATTGCCTGCGGCTACGTTTCTGCGCGTCAACAAGTCACACATCATTAACACCCGCCACATCACTTTGTTCGATAACAACAGCATCATGCTGGGCGCACACGAGATACTGATTGGCGACAGTTACCGAAAACCGTTCTTTGATGGTTTTGTGGCTAAAAATAAGATGAATCCTAACAAGTGAGGAATACCGGAAATGTTGGCTAAATGGCAACCCTCCGGTTCAATTCAAGTGAAAATCCGAGTTCGGAAACAATACGGTAAAACATTGCGATGCCGGGTTCGATAATTCCCTTTTCGATTTTCGATATATACGATTTATCTACCCCTACGCGATTAGCGAGTTCTTTTTGGGTTACTTTTTCACTTTTTCTGGCATCCTGCAATATCTGTCCCATATAATAGGCGTATGCCTCCCTGCGGAACTGTTCGCGCTCTGGAGTACCAGTCTTACCGTATAAAGCGTCAAGTTCGGCACTAACATCTCTTATATCACTATTTGCTTGCATAATATTCATTTTTTAAAATTATTGCTTTTTGTATTTCACTTTCGGGTGTTTTTTGTGTTTTCTTCTGAAATCTTTCTTTCAAACATGCCGCAAAGATACTAAAAAATTGTAATATATTGCATATATTTAAAAAAAATCCACTTTCGTATACAAACTACCGGCTTTGGTATACAATTCAAAAAAGTAATCATTCGAACATGTACTTTTGTGTCGTTAAATCAAAAATCAAAAACCAAAAAATTGAAAATGTAATGAACACATCATTTTTAAAACGTCAAAGTACATGGGTGGGCATATTGCTCGCTGGGTTGGGTATCGTCGTTATTTGTTTTGTTTGCGGCGTCTTTCGGTTCAAAGCCGAAAATTACCTGCCGTTGTTGAAATATAGCACGAATAAGGATACAGTAACATATTTTAATCTTGGGTTCGAATCCGTTTTTCATGATGGATGGCCTAAAGGATGGAAAAATTTTGGGTATACATCCTATGATATTCAAACTGATTCGTTGGTAAAACATACTGGAAAATATGCTTTACGCATTGAACCCAAAGGCGTCCCTGTTTCGACTCAATATGGTTCGTTTGGACGCTCTATTCCAGCCATTTATTCAGGGAAAAATATTACTCTCAAAGCATTCATGAGAACTGAAGGTGTAGACCAGCCCATTGGGTTGTTGCTTCGTATTGACGGAAATTCAGGTATATTACAATTCGATAATATGCTGCATAAAGGTATCACTGGAAGCGAAAAATGGGAAGAATATTCGGTAACCTTGCCACTGTCCGAAGAAGCAAAAACGATTTATATTGCTGCGATTTTTTCCGGGAAGGGAAAACTTTGGGTTGACGATTTCCAGTTATTGATTGATAACAGGGATATTGCTGATGCAAAACTTAAACCGGGAAAAATATATCTGGCTGAAAAAGATACCGAGTTTGACAGAGGCTCGCGAATTACCATTAATACATACACGCCACAAACGGTTGCCAACCTCGAACTGTTGGGCAGGATATGGGGGTTTCTGAAGTATTATCATCCGGCAGTCGCCGCAGGTAATTACAATTGGGATGCCGAACTGTTCCGCATTATGCCAGCAATTATCAATGTTCAAAATAATGAAGAAAGGAACAAAATTTTGGTGGAATGGATTGACCGTTTGGGTAAACTGAAACCGGAAAGGAAAAAAATTAAGGCGGCCGATACTCTGGAAGTGAAATTGTTGCCAGACTTTGCATGGATGGAAAATCCAGAATTGGGCAAAACATTGTCGAAGAAATTAAAAGACGTAGAAAATGTCGCAAGAAGCACAGACCATTACTATGCAGGTCTTTTTCCGGGTGTTGGAAATCCGGTATTCAAGAACGAGAAACCTTATCCGGATATGAGGTATTTTGACGACAGTGGAATGCGTTTACTGGCTCTTTTTCGTTATTGGAACATGATTGAGTACTTTTTTCCATGCAAGTATTTAACAGACAAAAACTGGAATACAGTACTTGGTGAACTAATCCCTTTATTTCTCGATGGGAATAAGGAATTAGACTATAAACTGGCGCTCCTCCAATTAATTGTCCATGTGAATGATACACATGCCAACATTTGGAACGACAACGCTTTGAATAGATGGAAAGGGTTGTATATTGCGCCGTATCAGATTTCGTTTATAGAAGAAAAATTCGTAGTCGCCGATTATTTGAGTACTTGGGAACGAAGTAATATCGGTCGTTTTCCTTCCACTGCTTGGGCACAATCTTTAGGGTTGAAAAAAGGCGACATTATTACCCATATTGACGGTAAACCGGTTGAGGAAATTGTCGAAGAACGGAAGCCCTACTATCCGGCATCCAATATTTCAGTTCAACTGCGCAAAATTGGTAGTGACTTATTGCGTACCAAATATGAAAACATATCAATTCAAATCATTCGCAATGGAATACCACAAACTTGTGAAATCGCTTGTCAACTTGTGGAGCACTTGTCTACAAAAAGTGCTGACAAAGCATCCAATCAATTGTTATCGCACGATATTGGCTACATTTGGCCGGAAACTCTTATGAGTGATTCGATACCTGTAATCATAGAAAAATTCAAGCATACAAAGGGTATCATCATAGATTTCAGATGTTATCCCCAAACAGATTTTACAGTATTTACGCTGGGGTCTTATCTTACGAAGCAACCCATCGAGTTTGTGAAGTTCACAAAAGGAAGTATCGAACAGCCCGGAAGGTTTTCCTTCGATACTCCACTCAAGGTAGGCAATAACAATGAACAATACTACAAAGGAAAAGTAGTCATCATTGTGAACGAACAAACACAAAGCAGCGCTGAATATCACGTCATGGCTTTTCAAACAGCGCCGCAGGCAACTGTCATAGGAAGTATCACTGCAGCAGCGGACGGAAACGTATCAACCATAGTTCTTCCGGGCAATGTTGAAACGATGATTACCGGCATCGGCGTCTATTACCCCGATGGCCGTGAAACGCAACGGGTTGGTATAAAATTGGATATGGGAGTAAAACCGACCATCAAGGGGATTATTGAAGGGAGGGATGAATTGTTGGAAAAGGCGATGGAAATTATTAAACAACAATGATTTGTTTCACATTAATAATTTAAGCCACAATCCTAAAAATCTATCATAAATGATATACCCGTTTTCCGATTTGTAAATCAGTTCATTTTCCTTCAATTTATTCAATGCCCTGCTTACGCTGCTCGAATTTTTCAGTTTGTATCGGGAAATAAAATCGCCCGAATTGATTTGCGCCACAACTCCTTCCTTTGCGATTGCCTTGAGCAAATTAACCTGTACGGACGAATATGCATTTAACAGTTCCTGATAACCATACGTATTTTCCTCAAGTAATTCCCGTATGGCATAAAAGACATTATCAAGGTTGTTGATGTTCCTGCGGTACTCAAACAGACGGTTAAGAACGGCTTGTATATACCATGTATGTCCTTCAAATTGAGAATATACAGATTCAAAACACTCCTCTGTGATTGTAAATTTGTTTTTTTGAAATTGTGAATGTGCAAATTGGAAATATTGCTCCTTATTCACCGGATTAAGCGACATCATTTGTGTGCTTTGGTAAAAAGGTCGTTTTGCAGACAGAAATATCTCGCTCATTAAGTGTTGTCTGCTTCCCGAAAATATAAATTTCACATTAGGCAAAAATTGAATATATGAGCGCAACAGGGCTTCTGTTCCTTTTTCAGGATAATCCGCAACTTGCTGAAATTCGTCTATTGCGATGTAACATCTTTTATCCGACTGTTTAAGGTATGAAAAAATTTCCTGTAAACTTTGAGTGACTGTTTCCTGTTCTATTTTAACGCTTAATTCCGGTTGTCCCGATAGCGCATCGTATGAAATCACAGGACGAAAACTTTTGAATAAAGAAGCAAATCTTTTCATTGTCTTTTCCACACCACCTTCAATTTTTCCAAGAACACTTTCGGCAAAAATTTTTACAAAATCATTCAAATTTTGAGTTGAATAGATATCAAAATATATGCAAACCGTTTGTTTATCTTTTTCGGATATTCTATAGAAAACATGATGAATCAAACCTGTTTTCCCAAACCGGCGAGGACTTATTAATGAAATATTTCTATCGTTTTCGAGCGCAGAAATGATTTTTGCTGTTTCAGTTTCACGGTCGCAAAAATATTCTGGACTGTAATATCCTGCAATCAGGAATGGATTATGAGGTTGATTCCTTTTCATGGTTCAATACAATAAATTTGAAAGTACAAAGATATATTTTTTCGCAAAATGCGAAACGCAAAATGCGAAAAATTTATTCTTGATTTTTTGCATATTCTATATCCCCAACTTTCCCTGCTCCACTTTATTCACTTCAAATGGAATATCAGGGAAACGGTCAACTACCGGAGTTTTGGGTGTTTCAGGTTCGGGAGGCGTGTTGTTTTCATGTTGCTGTATTGGCTCGGTCGGCGGCAGAGGCGCCATTTCTTCCACGCGGGCAACTTCCAGTGTTGAAAGACGTTTTCCTTTAGCGCGGAAACTTTTTACGGCGATGAACTCATCGGCGATGATAATTTCCTTGGGCTTGTGCTTCGACAGTCCACCAAAGACGATTTTGAAACGCGGACGTATTTCACGGCTCAAGCATTTCAATTGTTGTATCTCTTCGCCAATAAACGATGTAAGTTGCGCCGACTGCTCGAACGGGAAACGTTTCATGTACCAGAATTTCGATTCGGGGTCGTAGTATACTGCTGTATAAATTGCTGTTGCGTCGAATTTTTCTATTAACTTGATATTGTCCTCGAAATGAAGTGATATATCAAAACCGGAAGTACGGTAATTCCCATCGGCAGTTACAATCAAAATTTTGTCCTTGGTGTGAAATTCGCCCAGCAGCGTGCCGCGACCATCTTCATTGAGCCGCTGCACATCTGCATCCCACCAGATTTGTTTGCCGCCAAGTGTTGAAGCGCCCCTTTCCTTGAGCGTAATCTTGTGAATGGCATAACGGGTGAGGATGTTTCCCTGTGCATCGCGTCCCTTAATGGCTACTTCGGCAAAATTAACATCCATGTTGAGGCTTTTCAGACGTGGGCGCGGTTTCAGTGTAACGCGCAGCAACTCTGCCTCACCGTTGGGGTTGGCGCTGAAATAAAGCAAAGCGGAACCCGGCTCGCCTTTTGTGAGATGGTATTCCCTGTCGCGAATTACCACCGGTATGGCGCACCGCTTAATCATGATAGGACCATTGCGGCCATCGCGGTATACAATATTATATATGGTACGGTTATCATTGCGCTGGAAGACATTCACATATTGCAGATTCTTTCCAAAAAATGCCTTTTCCGAAACTTTACTCACAATGTACGAGCCGTCTTTGCGAATGGCGATAATCTCATCCAAATCAGAACAATCGCAAATATATTCGTCTTTTTTCAAACCATAGCCTACAAAACCCTCTTCCCAGTTGACATACAGTTTTTCGTTGGCAATCACCACGCGCGTGGCGGTAATTGTATCGAAACTGCGCAATTCTGTTTTGCGTTCGCGTCCGGCGCCGTATTTTTTCTTGATGCGTTTGAAATAATCGATGGTGTAGCGAACAAGATTGGCCAGGTCATTTTTCACTTTTTCCATTTCGTCTTCCACAGCCTTGATGTGCTCGTCGGACTTTTTAATGTCAAATTTTGAAATGCGGCGTACCGGTTTTTCTGTGAGTTTTACGATGTCGTCGGGGGTTATTTCGCGGCGTAACAAATGGCGGAACGGGTCAAAAGCCTTACTGATAGCGGATAGTTGGTCATCCCACGATGCGGCGTCTTTTTCCAGTTCGCGATAAATACGCTGTTCAAAGAATATCTTTTCCAATGATGAAAAATGCCAGTCTTCGTTGAGTTCGTTCATGCGGATTTCAAGTTCGCGGCGCAGCAAGTCTTTCGTTTGGCCGGTGGTAAGGCGCAGGATATCCGAAACGTTGAAGAAAATTGGACGGTCGTCTTTAATGACACAGGCATAAGTGGAAATGGAAAGTTCGCAATCGGTGAAGGCGTAAAGCGCATCAATGGTCACATCGGGCGATACGTCATTTGCTAACTGAATCAGTATTTCCACGTTTTGCGCCGTGAGGTCTTCCACCTTTTTG
>Ga0209737_10001118_pt1 | contig 19743 bp, 16 predicted proteins | sample TergutCu122P3_FD_187284 | JGI IMG/M metagenome (GOLD analysis project Ga0209737, IMG submission 187284) | Cubitermes ugandensis P3 segment gut microbial communities from Kakamega Forest, Kenya - Cu122 P3 (SPAdes) (version 2) | ecosystem: Host-associated > Arthropoda: Insects > Digestive system...
CTCGCCTGACGGATGTACCAGTCGGCAAGCGTGGCCTGCAGTTCCGCTTTTAATGCTTTCCTGTCGGGGAAGTCCGGATCGTCTCTCAACTCGCCAAGCAGACGTCCTGCTTCGAGGAGGTTTTTATCAAGCATCAGCGCTTTCGCTCGCCACAGACGGGCTTCGTAGAGACTTTTTTCTTCGGGAAATTCGGTTTCCATAAAGTTAAATGTCTGCAAAGCCTGAAAATACTGACCGCTGTAAACGTATGACTTTCCGATAATCAGGTAACATTCATCCATATATTTGTTAAATTCCCGTTTATCGAAGAATTTTCTTTCGGCGGGGGTCATTCCTGTTTTCCCTACCTTGGGTTTTACCTTGATGGAATGCAGAGTCACTGCCTTGGTTGCTTTTTTTGCGGCTGTTTCCATGTCGCCCGAAACAATTTGGGCTATTGCTTCGTCGCCATACAGGAAAAGCGGAAGCATTTGCGTATAGTCGTCCTGCTTGTTTTGCACAGCCTTTCTGACGCCGCTTTTGTAACTCTCACGGGCGTTGAACAGCACGTTATAACGGGTGGTAACGTTGTGGTAAGCACGGGTAATACCGGTATTTTTTTCGGTGCTGCATCCTGCAAGGGAAGCAACAGCCGCCACAATAATGATATGATAAAATCCTTTCTTCAAGCGTAAAAAAAATATTCCCGCAAAGTAACAAAAAAATGTTCGTAATAAACTAACTGATTTTAGAGAAAGTTATTTTGTAGGGTGGAAAAAATAAAATAATTTTGCATCGCCATGCAACGTTTTGGGGTTTGTTGCATCCAATATATGTAATGTAAAATTTATTGATAACCAAAAATATAAAAAACAATGAATATCAAATTATTAAAAACAACAGCAATTTTGTTGATTTTAGCGGGATGTTTTTCCTCTTGCAGCAAGCAAGAACAAACGTTAAATGATATTGATTCTGAAATCAATATCAGAATGGTGGAAATATTTGATAAGTCGCCACGAACGTTTCAATTCGTCTGTTCGACTGAAAAAATATATCCCTGTTGTAATTATTCAATTAAAACGGAAAGCCGGCAGTCTTCAAAAAAAATTGACGTTTCATTCAAAGGCGTAATTGAACATTATATTTGTTTAACTGCTATTGGCCCTGCAACTGCCTACATTGACTTGGGAGCATTAAGCGAAGGAACATATAACCTCAACCTTAGTTATGGAGATGTGAAGCAAAGCGGTCAATTACTCGTTTCTTCAGATAGTTATAAAGTTAACTTTAGAAATAAATCCGCATTTAAATTTACAAATGCACCATTAAATAAAATACCGGAACATACGATTTGGGGGAATATATGTTATCATACAAAAGAGACATCGTCATTGGTTCAATCTTTTGTTACAGCGCTTACGAAATTGGGTGCAGAAAAAAAGCCGTATCTTCCCGGAAATTATAATGAGTTTGAGATAGACAAGAATGGAAATATTGTCCAACCAGGAGAAAACTCGGGATGTTGGTTTGCACAGTCTTTTATTTTTCATTTTTCAGGGAATGTCGCAAACATAGAGCAATTGGTAAAACAATATGCTCGCGATTATGGGACTGAATATATGTATATAAGCATATACACGGAAAAGGGAGAGAAACTTTTAAGTTGGATGTATTAAGGTTTACGTATTTTTTTATAAAGGTTCTTTTCCTTAATATACTGATATACTTTTTCATGCAAAAAAAACGGCACGTCTTTTCCTGCGGCAATTGATTGACGGATAAATGATGACGAGATATCCATCAACGGGGCATTCACTATTGTAGCGTTGGGGATGTTTTCCATCAGATGCGGCGGCGTACCGGGGCGGGGATAGATATACCGGTGGTAGTTGGCAATGATTGCCTCGCTGTTTTTCCACTCGTGAAACTGCTCCAAATTGTCTGACCCTATGATCAGAACGAATTTGCGTCGCGAATAAAATTCTGTGAGGCGTGCGAGTGTATCGACAGTAAACGACGGTTTGGGCATCTGCATCTCAAGGTCGCATGAACGGTACGAGAAATGGCCTTCAATTGCAAGATTCACTAAATGCAATCTGTCAGCATCCGGTAACATATTTTGTCTTTTCTTGAAGGGGTTATGCGGACTGACAACAAACCACAATTCATCCATTTTCGTAAAGGACAGCATGTAATTGGCAATAGCCAAATGTCCGATATGAATGGGGTTGAACGAACCGAAAAACAAACCAATTGTCGCCATATTTAAAGATTTAAGGATTCATTGAATTTTTGAATTGAACTTGTCGTTTATCCATTTGGGTACCAAAACCGCTCCGATAACCAAATACGGATAATAGGAAATTATTCGCCATAAAAATGCCAGCGCAATGGAAAAACCTGCAATAGGGATAAAATCGCCAAGAAAAATATCAAATGTAAATTCCGCCACCCCACTGCCTCCGGGCGTTGGACTGACCAGCAGAATAATCGACATGACCAACTGTCGCGCAAAAATCAGGAAGTGTTCGTTTACAGCAAAAAACGCCAGAAACATAAAATTAACCACCCAGTAGCGCGACGTCCACGAAAGAAAGGTGCTCAATAAAGCGTTTATCCAGTATCTCGCATTTTTCGATTTCATTTCTTTTGCTGAAGTGATGATATCCAGGGCTGCTTTTCCTGCTCCGCGTTTCCAGCGTTTTAATACTGGCAGGTGAAATATCCGGTATATCAACTTACTCAATCCGCGTGGATTGAAAAATAATCCGTAACCCAGCGCCAGTACCCAAATCAATTTGATGCTGTAGCCAATCAGCGCTACCATGATGATACCGTGAGTCCAGCCAGGCGAATCGGGAATCGCGAAAAGCACCCCCGATCCTACAAGCAGAACCAGCACAGGAAACATGACCACAAAATACAGTTCGTCAAGCAGCGAGGTGACCATCACAATAGCCGAACTGCGCCCCACGTTGATACCTTCCTTGTGGACAAACAACGTAGCGATGCTCGTTCCTCCCACTGATCCGGGCGTTACGGCTGAAGTAAATTCCCATATCATGATGATCCGAAATGCTTGCCGCCAGTTAAGTTCCCAGTCAGATAATGCACGTATACGAATCATATAACCCACGTCGCGCCCCGCCATGCAAATAAAAGCCACAAGCAGCCACAGAAAGGAGATCCATGTGAATGAAAGTTTACCAAAGACGCCGGGATCAAACTCTCTGTAAAAAATAAAAGCGACTACTCCCAGACCTATTACTGCCGGAAGAATCACTTTTGTGGCTTTGATACTGTTTAACGGATTGGATGCGTCTGCCATAGAAATTTATTTGGTGGCAAAGATATAAAAAAACATTTTTTCGCCAAAAATGTGTCAAAGTAGAAAGGAATATTAAATAATGCTTATATTTGCACGTCCTAAAGACCGTTATTTATTCTTAAACCTTGTAAATCAAACATCATGACACGAAAAATTTTCATTTTTGCACTCGTTCTTCATTTTCCAGCCTTCATGCTTCATTGCCTTGCTACCGATACCGTAAAGCATGTAAAAACCGGCCTTACTTTCGGCGCTTTGCCGGCTGTTGCTTTCGATACCGACATTGGTTTCAAGTATGGAGCGCTCGCCAACTTTTATTTGTTTGGCGACGGATCGACCTATCCCAAGTATCTGCATTCGTTCTATTTTGAATGGAACCAGACGACAAAAGGAAGCGGTCTGAAACAATTCATTTACGATTCGGAATACCTTATTCCGAAAATTCGACTGACTGCCGAAGCAAGTCATTTTACCGAGCAGTCGCTCAATTTTTATGGTTTTAATGGCTACCGTTCCTGGTATAATCCTGATTTTGTAGAAACCGATAAAAAAAGTGGAAAACCCATAAGCCCCGACTATATTTCCCGTGTGTTTTACAACCACGATCGCAAGGTGTTACGCCTTCGTTCCGATTTTCAGGGACAGATCATCGGGAAAAAATTTCGCTGGTTAGCCGGTTTTGAATTTAACCAATTTAAGGTGAAAACGGTGGACATCGCCAAACTCAATAAAGGCAAAGATGAAGACAAAAAATTGCCCGATGAAAAACTGTTGTATGATAAATTTGTTGACTGGGGCGTTATCAGGGACGATGAAAAGAAAGGCGGCAGCCATACCATGTTCAAATTCGGTTTGGTGTACGACACGCGCGACAACGAACCCAACCCAATGAGCGGTATGTGGAGCGAAATCATTTTGCTCACCGCACCGTCGTTTACCGGCAACGAGCCTTCGTTTACCAAACTTGCTATGACCCACCGGCACTATTTTACGTTAGTGGACAAGGTATTGAATCTGGCCGTTCGGTTAAGTTACCAGCCTAAAATCGGCGGAAGAATACCATTCTATGCGCTGCCCTACGTTTATAATACCAACGTAAATATTCTCCGTGATGGATTGGGTGGTGCGAAATCCATGCGAGGCATCTTGCGCAACCGCGTAGTGGGCGATGATTTATTCTACGGAAATGTGGAACTGCGCTGGAAGTTTATCCAATTATATGGAAAACAGTATATTTATTTTGCACTTTCGCCATTTTTGGATTTCGGGCAGGTTACCCGCGACTATAAATTTGAGACCAACGCAGCGTATACCAACGAAACCGATGAAAAATTAAAAGGATGGTTTAACAAAGGCGACAAAAAGGATGCAATGCACTTCAGTTACGGTGCAGGCATATCAGGCGCGCTGAACCACAACTTTGTAGCGCATGTCAACTATGGTATTGCCGCTGATAAACGCGACGGAAAATCAGGACTGTATATAGGATTGAACTATTTATTTTAAAAAACACTCGCATTCTGAACGGATCAGTTTTTGACTGCGCGAAGGCTGATCCGTTTAGTTATTAACATTCGGTTATTTTATTATTCGCTAATTCAATTATTTCAATTATCTTTGCGCCATAGTTTAGTATGGGTTACGTGAAGATCATAGATATAGGCCAAATAGATGATTTTACCAGTATCATTCTCGCATTCTTTGCATTAGCAATTGTGATTCAGTTAGGATATTATCTATTTGTTTATTTGAGGGTTGTGTTGGGTAAGGTAGAAAAAAAAGCGTCACTGACGAACAATATGCCTTCTGTATCTGTTATTATATGTGCCCATAATGAGGAAGAGAACCTGAATCTGAACCTAACGTCAGTTCTGGAACAGGATTATCCATCATATGAGGTAATTGTGGTGAATAACTGTTCGGATGATCAGACGGAACAAGTGTTGGCGGAGTACAAACAAAAGTATCCGCACCTGCGCAGTACGATTATCAAAAATAACGGATCGTTTAGAAACGGCAGGAAATTTGCTGCAACAGTGGGGATCAAAGCAGCGCAGCATGAATGGCTGTTGTTCACAGAAGCCGGCTGCAAGCCTGAAAACGACCAGTGGATTGCATCCATGAGCAGGTGTTTTGCTGAAAAGAAAGACCTTGTGTTGGGTTACGGCGGTTATCTCGTGCAAAAAGGTTATTTGAACAAATGGATTCGCTACAATACCTGTTTCAACGCTCTTCAGTATTTTGGTTTTGCCAAACTGGGGAAAGCCTATACGGGTGTAGGACGCAATCTGGCATATCGTAAATCGTTGTTCTTTGCGCACAATGGATTTGCAGAACATGCACACGTACTATCCGGTGACAATGACCTTTTGGTCAACCGGGCGGCTACCAGTCAGAATGTTGCTGCGGCGTATATTAAAAATGCACACACCCGCTCAAAGCCTCATAATACCATGAAAGAATGGATGTGGCAAAAGAGATGGCATTTCGCCACTAGCAGGTTTTACAGGAAAAGCCAGATTTTTTGGCTGATGCTCGAACCGTTTTCGAGAGTATTGATGTGGGCGTCGCTTTGTGTACTCTTGTTTTTTTGTCCGTTTTGGCAATACATATTAATATTGTTTTTGCTGCGGATGATGCTCTTCATGTTGATCATCGGGGTTGCCGCCAAAAGGTTGAACGAACCCGGTATTCTGCAACATGCCCTGTTTTTCGATTTGGTCATGCCCTTCGTTTTTTCCTATGTTTTTCTTTTATACAGGATTTCTTCAAAACATAACAAATGGAAGTAAAATCAGATACATTATCGTCAAAGGCACAATTGGATGTTGAACTGGTACAGCAGGCAGTAGCCGGCGACCAGAGAGCTTATGCCGAATTGCTGGAACGTTATCGCGATGCAATATATTATATGTTGTTGAAAATGGTAAATAACACTGCTGACGCTGAAGACCTCACCATCGAAGCATTTGGAAAGGCTTTTAAAAACATTAAACAATATACGGCCAACTTTGCTTTCAGTACCTGGTTGTTCAAGATTGCATCCAATAATGCGATCGACTTCATGCGTAAAAAGAAACTCAACAATGTATCAATCGACGAAACATTGCGCGATACCGACGCTATACCGGTCAACATCCGTTCAGAACAACCGACGCCCGAAGAAAGCCTTATTTCTGAACAAAAAATAGTGATGTTGCGTTCCATCGTTGCAAAGCTCAAGCCCCGTTACCGGAAATTGGTGGAATTGCGCTACTTTTACGAATATTCATACGAAGAAATCAGCGAAGAAATGGGTCTGCCTATCGGAACAGTGAAAGCCCAACTGTTTCGCGCCCGTGAGTTATTGCAAAACGTGTTGAAAGATAGCCAACTACAACCGTAAATTACAGTTCCGAAACAATCATTCGCTGTTTTTCGAAAAATTCCGCCCGGTGTACCGCTCCGCTTTGGGTGATCAATGTGGATGATCTTTTTAGGGAATGGATCCAGTTATTTATTTTCCGGTAGGATGATTTGTCGAAGGATTGAGCAGAACTGAGGATGAATGACTTTACATGGCTGATATATAAATCGTTAATTTTCACACAGCAATAGTTCGTATTGAAGTTGATATCTGATATGTAGAAAGATACAGGGTTTCCGGTTTCTTCAAAACAGCCGTTTATGGCAATTTCTTCAATATAGTCCAAAAACGCAAACAAATCCGTCTTGATGAACTGCAAGTCATTTCCGGAAATCAAATTAATACTGTAAAAGAATTTGATATCTGTAACCAAAAATCTGAATACCATATAATCCCATACAAAGACAGTGTTAGCGAAATGTTTCATTTCATAAAAAAACGATTGAAATATCTGTTGTATTTTTTCCGTGAAAACAATATCACTATATGCTATCCGGTTTTCTGTTCCGCTGAACAGATACTGGTATTTGAAAATAAAAAATTTTACAAGCGCGTCAAATCCGGTAAAGATAGATACCGGCAGGACATTTGCTGATTCGGCAAATTCCGATTGAGGATCATTTTTTGCCAAAATGATTTGAGACATATAGTCGTCCAATATCTTCTCATCCAGGGTGGCGTATTCTACTATGGTCAGTTCGGTACGGCCGGCGTTCGAGGAGTCTGGATAGACAATACTGTTTAAGGAGATATCTAATTTTTCAGCGATATTTGCCACTTCAAAAAAACTGAAAGGTACTTCACCTCGCAATCTGCGATATATTGCCCCTTTTTCCATGAAAAGCGTGTCGGAAAGCATTTCTATCAGTTTTGCTTTCTCTGGAATTTTTTTTTCTAAAGCGTTCAAAAAAGACCGGTGTAAATCATCCCATTTCATAATATTTAAAGTGTTTCGATTATTTTTCTTTGTGTATCAAAAAAATTGGCTCTTACCTTTTCGCCGCTGACCGATATCAATGTCGACAGCCTTTGCAGCGAACGTATCCAACTGCTTGTTTCATGATAAACCTTTTCATCCAAACTCACAACAGCGTTTAATATAAATGTTTTGAAGAGTGTAAGTTGTATGTTCTTGCATTTCAGACAACTGTAATTCGTGTCGACATGAATATCCGAAATAAAAATAGATACTTCATTTCCGGTTTCCTCGTGTTTTCCTTTAACAGCGATGTTTTCAAGATTTTCTATAAACGCTTTCATATCATTTTTAATCAGTGCTACATCTTCCACTTTGAGAAATCGTATTTTTTCTAAATATTTGACATTCAATACAAATCGCTGAAACATCATGGAGTCAAACACATAATGAGTAGATTTAATGTGTCTTGCGTACTTGCACGTTTCTTTTTGCAGGAAACGCAAGCGTTCAGGTATGGTTATTTCATGAAAGGGAATGGCATTTCCGAAACTGCTGGAAAAATTCCAACGGTACAGTAAAAAACGGGTGATATGCTCGTAATCATGGTATAAATAATGGGAAAATATGATTCCTGCTTCCATGATTTTTGTATCAGATTCATCCTTGATGGATTTCAATAAATTGACATGTCCTTCGAACATTTCATAATCCAACTCGGTGGGATTAACCTGCCTGCTAAAATTTATTTTGGTAGGTCTACTCTGCTCATTCTCAATTCCTGCGATAACGTCTAACGAAATACCCATACTTCTGGCAATGATGGCCATTTCGGTAAAGGAAAAACCTACCTCGCCACGCAAACGGCGATAAACAGCATCTTTGTCGATACCCAGCAAATCGGTGACTGTATTGACAAGTGTCGCCTTATGCCGGATTTTGTTCCGGATAGCGGACAAAAAGCCTTGATAAAAAAGAAAATCGTCTGCCATATTTAATATAAAAAACTGATTAGCACAAACATACAAATGAAATCAAAGAACCAGACTGTTTAACAAAAATAGATATTTTTTTATAATTTACAATAATCGTATAGGAAATGTTCATTTTTTGCAAAAAATGCAAATTTTGGAATTTGAAGTCTTTTTTTGGCAAATAATACTTTAAAATTGAATTTTTTTGTCACATAATGTATTGATAATGAAACGAGATACTTAAACAATACTACATTTTTTGGGTGGTGTTCGTATATTTTTGTAATGTAATTAGTGTAAAGAGTATTGTAATAATTTAAAACAGTTTGAAAATGATTTGCATAAGAAAAGCGGAAAGTGTGGATGATCCTGTGGTAATGGATTTATATAAAAGGGCATTCCGGAATGCGCCCGGTAACAGACATCTATCATTTACGGATATGCGTGATTCTAAATTATTTATTCCTGAATTGTCGCTGGTAGCCGAAATTGATGATCACAATATTGTGGGGCATATTTACCTCATTAAAGTAACCATCAATCATACTTACCCGTCGTTAGGGATGGCGCAGATTGCAGTTGCACCTGAATATCAAGGATTAAGTATTGGTACCATGATGGTGGAAAAAGCGCATCAAAAAGCCAGAGAACTGGGTTATGGTTCGGTCATCTCTTTAGGGGGCAAAACATTTTTGTCCAAATTTGGATATCAATCAGTAACAAATTTTGGTATTCATTTTCCTTTTGGTGTTGTCGAAAGCCAGTGTCTGGTTGTGGAACTGTTTCCCGGAGCATTGGCGAAAGTGCAGGGGATGGTTAGTTATCCTTTGGAGTATTTTTAAATAAGATCGAAATTGATTCTGATTAATGTAATAATCCGTGGCGCTTCAGGATTTCAGTAATCTGTTCGGGGGTCAGGCCGGTAATGTTTGAGATGGTATCAACCGGAAATCCAGTATGATGGCAGTTGATAACCACTTTTCTTAGCCCTTCTGCTAAACCTTCTGCCTTTCCTTTAGCTAAAGCGCCCTCTCTGATTGTTTTTTCAGTACGTATCAAATCCCAATACGCTTCGTATGCAGCCAGTTCCTCCGGGGTAAAAGCTGCTTCTTCGCAAAGTTCAGCCGCTTTGCGTATCTGTTCGTTTTCAGCCAGTTCTTTTGGGAGGGTGGTCGTTTTTTCGTCTACCTCTTTCAAAAATTGTAGCCACAAAGCTGCTATTCTGCGCTCGCTCCATTTTTCCGATTTGAATTTGATCAGTTCAACCAGAACAAATTCAAGCCCTTCAATCACCTCTTCTGTGTTTTCCCTGTTTACGATGCGATAGTGGTGGTAGAATTGCTCGGTTTTGTGGTCGAAATTTTCGTTGAGTATCGCCAGGGTATATACCGGCTGCAAGAGATGATAACCGGTGCCTTTGTCCAATTGTCGCACATAGGCTTTGCTTGCATTGAATACAATACGGTTCGTGAAATCGTCAGTCCATAGCATCTGCATCTCCACAATAAACATACGTCCGCTTTTATCTTTGCACTTCACATCGACAATAGAGTTCTTTTTTCCGGGATTTTCGGGTACCTGCTCCGGTGGCAAATATTCAATTTCCTTTATCAGGCGGTCGGGCGAAAGCGGCATGACAGCATTCAGAAAACCAATTAACAAATCGGGATGTTCGGCAAAAATACGCTTGAAGGTCAAATCATTTTTAGGGTCGAGATAACGGGGCATATCAACTGAAATTTAGAATGATGAATTTCATGGCAAAAATAATCATTTTTTTGGAAAAAGAAAAAAATGAGAAAATGTAAGGTGAGAATGAGGTTTTCGCAAATCTGCGTCACAATGATCTTTACGCAGAGGTACGCGGAGTTGGCGCAGAGAAACGCAGAGTTTTTTATTCTTTCCCGTTAGGGAAGGCGCGATGCAGTCAATCTTTTTAGTTGTATAACTTTTGATACGGTTGCCCTGGAAAAAACATCAAAAGTAAAGGCTAAAAATACTCCTTTGTTGATGTACCTTCGGACGATAAAATCGCATACGATTCTCTATCCCCATTTTATCGCATTGTTCTCTGAATGTATCTGTTAATATTTTGTAATTGGGGCTGTAACATTCGTATCGTTCCCCGAAACGGGACTGGTATTTTTCCCTGATTCCGGGAAAACTGACATCCAAAGCCCTGTAAAAATATTCCCGTGAGCCTTTACGCAAGGTCAGCCCGAACGCGGGAAGAATATACGACGCACCCGAATCTTTTGCCTGTTGCACAATAGCGGTAATATTTTCTATGGTATCGTTGATAAACGGAAGTACCGGCATCAGAGTGACGCCTGTGTAAATGCCTTTTTCCGCCAGCAGTTTCATTGCCTTGAATCTTTCGGACGAAGGCGGCGCATGAGGTTCTATTTTCTGCGAAAGTGAATCATCAGCCGTCGTGATGGTAAAACTGACCGCAGCGTAAACTTTCGAAATATCCTGCAAAACATCTGCATCGCGTTCTACCACATTACTTTTGGTAATAACATGAACAGGGAATTTTTCGTTTGCAATGATTTGTAAGGCTTTGCGTGTTTGCTGCAATTCTTTTTCGATGGGCATGTATGGGTCGTTCATCGAGCCTGTGCCGATGGTTGCTCTGTTTTTTCTCTTGGCGCGCAGTTCACGTACCAACAAATTCAAAGCATTTTTCTTGACCGAGATGTTGGAAATATCGTTTATTCCGTAACATTCGCTTCTTGTATCACAGTAAATACAAGCGTGCTGGCAACCTCTGTAAAGATTCATGTTGTAGGCGATTCCGAACCAGGTATCTTCAGTCCGGAGTTTTGACAAAATGCTTTTTGTTTCAATGTATTGAATCACACCTATTTTACCTTAGATGTCAACGGATACTTCAAATTTTCGAATTTCACAAGGTCGCATCTGAACGAACCGGCCCAGATGTCGAATTTAATGCTGACCGGTATTTTATTCTCGTCGTCGGAAAACCAGATGGTCATATCGTCTTTCTTTTGGAATACACGTCCGGGTTCTACAATTGGCACAAATTTGAAACAGTTGTATTTGCCCGAACCGATTGTAACAGTTTCCTTTCCTCTGTATACAATGTAAAACGGAAACAGTTCATCGCCAAAGTATGTATCTATTGAGATAATGTCGTTTTCCTTCAATTTGGTCAAGTCAATCCGGCGTACGTAAAACATCACCGAAGCCATATCGAGCGTGTTTTTTGGGACGGATACCTTTCCGTTGCGCTGGCTTACAACATACATCTCTTTCTGGTTAAAAGTCACTTCATCGTAGTATCGGTAACCTCCTTCACGGATGTTGCGGATGGCCTTTTCAGGAAGGTTGGTCACGGGATCGAAATAACTTTCGTACACATCGTACACCTTATAAATCCAGTCAATCGCGCCGGTAGTTCTTCCTGTCAGTACTGCGTGGAAAACCTCCTGACCATTAAGTTGTGTTTTCTTTGTTGTGATTTTGGCTTCGCCGCCGGTGATGATCCCATAATGCACTCTGAATGTCAACGTTTCGCCATCGATAAATACAGGTGTCCTCGAAAAATCGAAATTCGAGTTGTTAAACGAAGTTAACAAAGTGAACAGTAATGCGATATATAAAATTCTGACTTTCATGGATGCAAAAATATATTTTTTTCTTATAAAAACAAAATCTTACTGACGACTTAAAAAACGGGCGATCACTTCATTCAATCTGTTATTGTCCATCACCCCGTACACATCCCGGCAGTATTGTCTTAATTCCCTGCGTACTTCCGACGTTTTGTCTGTTTGAATATTCAAGGCATTCAAATATGCGGTAAATTCCTGATACAGATTTTGCTCGTCAATGAAGCATAAAGTCGCCTGTGTTACCGGCGTCATATTTTCACCTTCGCGCAACAGGATAGAACAATCATTGATCTGCGTTCTGCCGAAATCACTTTGCCGGATTACAAAATCACCGGAAATCACTTCCTTAATGGCATTGTTTTCTGCAAAACGAAACACCAAATCGTATTTTTGGACGTCGTTGCTACCAACTGGCAAATTTAGACTATTTCCGGCAATAGCAAAAGTATCAGCACCAAAATAGTTTTTGAGCATTTCTGGAGATACAGGCGCCATACCCCGTGTACTGGTTGACAGCAATGGGCGGCTTTTGATTTCGTGAAGCGACTTGTCCGACGACACCAGCAACTGCCCCGACGAAACAGGCATTTCAAGACGGTACCGTCTCTGCGAAGGGCTGAGCAAAATAGCCTTGTCGGAGGCATTTCCGAATAAAAGCATGGTTTGCAGATACACCTGTTCGTCGGACTGCAACTCTTTGCCCGATTGCTGGTTGACAATACGTCCGTTGACGCCGATTACATGATATACACCACTTTCCTGCGCATATCCTCCCATTAAAAATGTAAAAACACAAATGATAAAAAAACAAATTCTATTCATTGCCATTACGATGATAACGTTATAATTTTAATCCAAACACCAATATGTCATCTGTTTGCTTGGTCGATCCGCACCAATCCAGATGTGTACGTTCAATTATACGTAATTGTTCGTGCAAAGGTTTATCCGATATAAACAATAATAAATTTTTGAACCGTTTCTTCTTAAATTGCTCCTGATTAGCGTTGTCGAACTGGTCGCAATAGCCATCGGAGAACATATATATTAGATCGCCTTCAGTGTAAACAAATTTTTCGGCGGTAAATGCACGGTTTTGCTTTTCGTCTGCGCCAATCGACATTCTGTTGGCGCTCATTTCCGTTAATTCACCGCTATGTATCCAATACAAAGGATTTTTTGCACCCGAAAATTCTATTTCATGAGAAAGTGTGTTGACAACAATTAATGCCATATCCATACCGTTGCGCGTATTCGATTCAGCGCCTTCAGGATTTAAAAGAAGGATGATCATGTCGCGTAATTGATTCAAAATAACATCAGATTGTGGTATATCCATTTCATTGACAATTTTATTCAGCGACGAAATACCCAGCATGCTTACTATGGCTCCTGAAACCCCGTGACCTGTACAATCAGCCACAGCAATCACCTTATATGCACCTTTTTGCGTCATCCAGTAAAAATCGCCGCTGACCGTATTGCGAGGCTTATTGAATACAAAATATTCAGTAAGCATATGATTCATGTATTCTGTTGGCGGCAATACAGCTTTTTGTACCAAACTCGCTGCCTGGATGCTTTCGGTGATTTCCCTGTGCTGTTTTGCAATTTTATCGCGCTGTTCAGAAAGTTGCGCATTAGTTCTCTTCTTTTGCACATTGTTTCGATACAAAATGACCACAATGGCGTTGATCAGCATAATGAGGAAGACCAGCGCAAAAATATAATTTCGCAAGGTACGGTTACGCTGTAACTGCTGTTCCTGACGGATGCCTTCTTCATACTGCATGTATCTTTGAGTGAACAGTCTGGCTTTTTCCTGAGTTTTGATGTTTAATTTCTCCAATACAATAAATGCGGAATCGTAATCATCTGTTGCCTCCACAAAACGGCCAAGTTGTGTATAACTTTCAGCGCGACCTCTTAACGCCCAACTCTCTAAATCTTCAAAATCAAACTGTTGTGCATGCTCTATGGTTTTATTGAAATAATATATTGCTGAATCCGCTTTTCCAGAATCCTGCCAGCAGCGTCCAAGCGAATAACAGGCCTCTGCCATTGCACGATGATGCGATTGCGTTTGGGCAATGCGCAACGATTTGTAATACTCATTACACGCTTGTTCATATTCTCCCAAATCTTGCATGAGCAAACCGATGTTGTAAATGACAAGAAATAATTCAGGACTGTTATTTTTTCGATAATACTGTTCAGATTTCCAGTATTTTTCCAAAGCCTGTTCGAATTTAACCTGTTCAGCATATAAACCGCCCATATTGTTGTAACAGGCAGCTTGTCCCTCAATGTTTTCCAATTGCTGGTACAATTGCAGACTTTTCTGATAATGCTCTTCCGCTTCCCTGAATTTTCGCTCGCTTTGATATACCGAACCGATGTTTCTGTACGAAGAAGCCTGTCCTTCCAAATCGTCCTGATCTATACGTATTTTCAGCGCCATGGGAAAATATTCCATAGCCAGGTCGTATCTTCCAAATTGCAATGCCGTTTGTCCGAAGTGATTGTATATTGTGGCCAAACGGGAAGAAGGCGCTTTTTTTGAATTTTTAAGCGCTTTATCGAAATAGGATATTGCCAAATTGTATTGTCCTGATTTTTCGGACGCAACGCCCAACGCAAAAAATATCTCGAACATGGTAGTTTGCCCCTCTACTCCATGTTGTGACAAATTTAAGGCTCTTTCCGCAGAATTGAAAGCGCTATCAGGAAAATTGCCGATTTGCCGGTGATAGTCCTGCAGCAAAATTTGAATAGAATCGGATGCCGATGCTTCACTGCTTGAATATTGGTTGTGCGTACAGGAAATGAACAGGACAACAATGCTGGCGAACGATAAATAATTTTTGATTTTTTCCTGAATCAAGTTCAGGGTTTGATTTTTGATTTTCATACTTCTCAACTAAAATACAAAATTATGGGAAATTTTGGGAATAGTAGAATTTTTTTCGATTTCCTGTCAATCAAATCCATTATTTTTTTAGTTTTGCAATTTAAAAAATGTATTAAAATTTTGTGTCATGAAAAAATCAATATTACTCTTGATAGGCATAAGTTGCGTTTTTGCATTATCACAATGCAACACGATTGAACTCTCCAATGGTGGGAATCATGATGATGGAACCCTCATCGATCCAATTGACCCAGCCACTCCGGTTGATTATTCATTAATCGCATTTATTGCATCAGGTGGCGAAGAAGGAGGCTTGTATACCATGAATTTTTTGGGAAATGATAAGCGCAAAATAATTGATACTGTTGGCTATGGAAAACCGGTACGTTCTCATTGTGGTAAACAATTGATATTTGCCACTTCAAAATTCGATACCTTCGTTGGTGAAGATAATTCCGTTAATTTTATAAATCCTCAACAGGGATTGTATTTCGTCAATACTGACGGAACGGGTCTTACCACTATAGAAAGAAAGAATGAATTTGGATATTTTGCGAATGCCGATTGGTCTCCCGACGATACGCAAATTGTTTATGTAAAATCCGACTACTACAATGGAGTTGATTTGATCCTCTACAATGTATCAACCCAAACGAATAAAGTTTTAACAAACAAATCGCAAATATCCTCACCGAAGTTTTCCCCTGACGGAAAACAAATCGTTTATACCGCAACAGCTGATGTTGGTTCAAGTATTTACAAAATAGATGTTAATGGAAAGAACGACCAAATATTCATCAAAAATGCGGGTATTCCAGTTTGGTCTCCACAAGGCGATAAAATAGCATATGTGTCGCATGAAAACGTAAAACCAGAAATATTTATCATGAATGCCGATGGTAGCAAACAAACACGCTTGGCAACGGCAGAATTTCGTGATGAGCATCCTGAAATTACGCTGGAAGGTAAATATATCATATTCACTTCAAGACGATCCGATATGATGGACAATGGAATCTGCATCATGACATTGGAAGGGAAAAATCAGAAAGTGCTTTCAAAAACAGGGATTTTTCCTGTTGCGTGCAGATAGGATAATTATCCCTCACTTATCCATCAAAAACATCGAAAAAAAGTTCATCAGATTCTTTTCAGAGAAGATAACCATAAAAAATCATCAAAAATGAAAATTCGAAAAATAGGATTACTCCCCAGGGTTGCCATCGCTATTGTAACAGGCATTTTGTTGGGCATAGTTTTACCTGCCTCTGTTGTGCGCATTTTTATTACCTTTAACAGTATTTTTGCATCCTTTCTGTTTTTTTGTATCCCGCTGATTATTGTGGGGTTAGTTGCTCCTGGCATTGCCGACCTCGGAAAAAGCGCCGGACGTTTGCTGGTAATCACGACAGTGATCGCATACGGATCAACCATTTTCTCGGGGTTCTTTACCTATTTTTCCTGCAGGGCGGTTTTCCCTTTTCTGGTTGAGCCAAGTGCAAGCCTGGCAACTGTCGATAATCCGGACGCTTCATTGCTTGAACCTTATTTCACAATAGGTATACCTCCTATTTTTGATATAATGGCTGCTTTGGTGCTGGCTTTTATTTTAGGTTTAGGTATAGCAGTATGCAAAGGCGAAACGTTGAAATTGGCGCTGACAGAATTTAAATCAATCATCGAACGTGTTATATCGGCAGTGATTGTCCCATTATTGCCCATTTTTATATTCGGTATTTTTCTCAACATGTCCTTTACCGGAACAGCCTTTACCATCATCGGCGTTTTTGGCAAAATCATCGGAGTAATCTTTGTTTTACACATTCTGTTGTTATTAATTCAATACGGTATGGCAGGTATTTATATAATGAAGAATCCTTATAAACTGTTAATCACAATGTTGCCTGCTTATATTACGGCATTGGGCACTTCGTCGTCGGCAGCCACGATACCTGTTACTCTGGCTCAGGCGAAGAAAGGCGGCATCAGGGAAGATATCGCAGACTTTTATATCCCGTTTGGCGCCGCCATCCACCTTGCGGGAAGCACCATGAAAATTGTAGCCATGTCTTTAGCCATCTGCATGTTGACGGGCGCTCCATTCGATCTTGGCCTTTATTCGGGTTTTATCATGATGCTGGGAGTGATGATGATTGCTGCTCCCGGCGTTCCGGGAGGAGCCATCATGACGGCAATAGGAATTCTTCAATCCATGCTGGGATTCGACGAAGTAGCCGTTGGCCTGATTACCGCTTTATATATCGCAATTGACAGTTTCGGAACAGCCTGCAATGTTACCGGTGATGGGGCTATTGCTTTGGTTTTGGACAAGATGGCGCGGCAAAAGTCAAATTAAAATCATCAAATAAAATCGCACGCCAGCATCAACCATCGCGTAGACGGGTGCACCCAAATTTCTTTCCATGTCCAACAGATTTCAGTGGGCCAATATGGTTCATCTCTAAAGAAATGCGTTTGCACACCCACCGGAAGCCCACCAACCAGATTTCCGCTGGAATAAGTAAACAGCGCAGCAAACCGATATCCTTCGCCGTACATCAGACTTTGGGCAAATGGATTTACGCCAAGATGCCAGTCGAATGCACGATAGGCAATATGCAACAAATCTTTGTCCTTCAGAAAATTCGCAACAACTGCCAATCCTTTGGCTTGAGTAAGCGTCGTCCCGCTATTTCCGCGAAATTCCTTCCAAACAGGAAATCGTTTGATAAAATAATTTTCATTTAACTTGACGCCATTCCTGATTTGTTCTGCTTCTTCATCATTCCGTGCTTTCGTAACATCATATATTCCGGCTGGAATCATATAATACGGGGAAGTGTAGGTACAAATATTTTTATAATAACCGGCGTACAACTGTAACGACTTTTTCCATTCCGCTGCTTCTGCCGGGAAAAGTTTCGACAGTTTGACCAATCCAACCACTGCATCCTGTTCGTGCCCTCTGTGACCGTAATGGAGTATGGTGTTCTTTGACGGGGTGGTATAGAAAAAACCTTTCAGCGGAATTTCTGAAGTATCATCCTGTTGCTGGCAGTTGAGTATATAATTGGCATGTTCGATAGCATCCTTTTTATAGGTTTCTTCCTTTGTAACCTCAAATAACGCTAATGCTGCATTCAGCGCTGCTCCTGCTAATTCCACACTCCATCTGGTAGTCTCTATTTCGAGGCCAAAACCATAATCTTCGATAGCGCATTTCAAAGCCCAGGCGGCTAAAAAAGGATTCTTTTCTTTAAACGCCATGGAAGCAAAGGATTCGGTGGTAGCAGAAAGAAGATTGGCATGAGCATCTTTGCGGGCGACACTGTTAAAATCATCATTCGTTCCAATGATACCGTCAGTCCAGCCATCTTTTGTACACCATACATTCCTGTATCCATTATCAAAACGGGTTCTTAACATCCATTCCACACCCCACCCGGCTTCTTCTAACAAACGATTGGACAATGCAGGGTCGGTTTTCTTTAATTTATCTGCAAGCATCATCATCGAATAAGCCGCTTCCGCAGTATTCACCAATCCCTGTGATAAATCGCCTGCATCGTGCCATCCGCCGTGTATCGGAACGGACTTTCCCTCGTGCGCGCACATCCAGTCCAAATGGCAGGCGTCATGTATGCCGGGTATGGCGAATCCGCAGCGTTGCGTGTAGAAATGATTGACAGTTTTGATGATAGAACTCCTGAAAACATCAGAAAATGTGCCGATGGTAAACGGTTTTGTCTTCAATTTTCCAACTTCTAAAATGTAAGCGCCTGCTGTTTTCAGTTCGCTGAAATCCATCATCCGGAAAGTGCCGGTTGGCGTAGTTTGGGAAGACACATTGCCTTCTTTCACGACTTTGCCCGAAGCACAATCTTTCAATACAAACTTTTGCCCGGCATCTTCCGATGTAAACGCTACTTTGGGATGGCCTATCGTATATCCAGCGTGGTTATACGCTATCTCGCCCGGCGCCACATCCCAGCCTTCATAATGGTCGGCTTGAACTTTTTCCAAAGACAAATCATCAATGAAAAAACGGGCTGTTTCCGAAGCGCTGCGTTCATGACCCCGTACCATGTGATTGATTGATATTCCCGTAACTTTATCTCTTCCAAGATTGGGAATTTCCCAACATACTTTATTCCATTTATGGTTTTCGACAACCGGAAAAGTCTGTCCAATAGGCGCATACGACCATGGCACTTTTTCTTCGCCATCGTTGTGGAAAGTGATAAAAATGGGTACTGTCTTCCAGCCGGGCATATCGGGATATATCCAGAAAGTAATGCGGTTGTAGTCCGTCCAATCTTCATTATCCACTTTTAAAAAAGCGCAGGCCGAACCCCATGACCTCCCGCTACGGGGAACAGGTTCAGTGCCTCTCGTGGGCGTTTCCAGCAAAAGAGAATATTTCCCTTTATACGCTCTTTCATCCGATAAAGTCAGGCTTCCAAAGTTGCCTCTGTGTTCCCACGACCCCATCGTTTCCATATCCGATAATAACCTTGCCTCCTGTACAGGTTTTTGCTGCCAGACATATTCCAGCGAGTTTTCATAAACCGCCTTCACCGGCATTTGC
>Ga0209737_10001119_pt1 | contig 19738 bp, 12 predicted proteins | sample TergutCu122P3_FD_187284 | JGI IMG/M metagenome (GOLD analysis project Ga0209737, IMG submission 187284) | Cubitermes ugandensis P3 segment gut microbial communities from Kakamega Forest, Kenya - Cu122 P3 (SPAdes) (version 2) | ecosystem: Host-associated > Arthropoda: Insects > Digestive system...
GTGCGGAAATCCGCTAAATATAATTCTACGGCTGTTCCTGTCGGTTGGCCATTTTTATCAAGTGCTGTGATGAGCAGTTTGAACCAATCTTTATCTTCGTAACTGAATTTTTTGGTAAAATCATCGCCATTCTTCATGGATAATGCGGCATAAGTGGTGTTGGTTACCCAGAAATGGTCGAATGTACATTCTGTTGTGTTATCGGAAAAAGAAATTTTTGCGCCCTCGCCAAAACCTCTGTTGACCACGGCAAAGGTTTGAGAACCGTTGTATCCGCCTTTTCCTGTTTTATCATCCTTATAAAACACGCTGCACTGATTGGTGTAACCTTCGGCAGTCATGTCATTCCATTGTGAAATAGCGATACCTCCGTTCGAGAACTCGAAAGACATTTCCCCTGTAAACCAGTCTTCTGCCTCGTTCATCATCAAATGCAACCCGCTTCCGGCATCTTTGTATCCGATATATTGACCTGTTCCGAAAAATGAATACAGGTTTTCGCCATAAGAGGTAGGGCCTGCCAGATAATTCACTACACCCGGATTTTCAAAATCAATCAGATAATTGAAATCCCGTGCGTGGACTTCCATGCTGGCTATGGTAGTCGCATGGTTGCCCAAAGCCACAATAGAAATCACGCCGCTTCGTTCGGCGTAAATGTTCGCGCTTACTGGAGCAGTAACGGTCAGTTTGTTTCCGGTAGCGGAGGCTTTCCATCCGTCGGGCTTTGAGATGGCCATGTTTTGAACGCCGCTTTGGGTGATGGTAAATTCTCTTGTCTCACCGCATTTAAAAAAATATTGATTACCGGCGTCTGTAATGGAAAAATTGAGGCCGTCCGACATGGGTATGGAAATCGTGTCGCCATTGCTGAAAATAAATTCAACCATACCGCCCTGAATGACGATATCAACAATGGACGGCGCGTCTGCACCAGCGTTTCCATGCTTCAACTCTACTGTTTTTCCATCGGAAAACGTAATTTTGTATCCGCCGGACGTTGGAACCACACCTGTCACAGTCAACTGATTTTGAAGCGCATTCTGAATCGTTTGGTAATCCTTACGCAACTCGTCATACTTGCTTTTCAAATCGTCGATGTCATTTTTATAGCAACCTGTCATCAAAAGGGCTGCCATTGCAAAAGAAAAAATTACTCTTTTCATGTTTTAAAAAATTTGATTGTTTATATATTAATGAATTAAATTTAAATCCGTAAATCCGCTTACTTCAGTGGATATTTCGCCTAACCAACCGCCTTCTGCACGGTTTCCGGTGTGTACCCTCACAAAATCAATACCTTTCAATTTGACAGGATTCCCGTTTTTGTCCACTGCCCAATCCATTTCAATTTGCGCTCTTTCGTCATTGTTCGGCCAATTGTCGGCATATCCCCAGTCGCAGGTGGGGCTTACCCATAATAAGTTGTTGCCCGACTGGTCGTATATATCCGATTTCATAAACGTACCGCTTAACGTGTAACTGCTGTTTTTCCACAAAGGATAATACGTTTGGGTATGTTGGCTGTTTTTGGAAAGGTAACCCGATGCTCCCTGATTGTCCGTCCAGCGGATATAGTTTGGCTCGTTGGGATTCGCAGGTTCCGATTCGGGTTTGTAATAGGTGATTGCATAATTTTTGACAGTGGTCGGCTTGTGGTACTCGGAGCCGGCTATCTCGTACCATTCGTCGTCGGGCAGACCATTGCCGTTGGCGTCGTACGAAACCTGTATAACGCCGGGTTCTGCCCAGCCGGAGTAAGCATTTCCAGGGATGATAAAATCTTTGTCCTTCCGGTTGACAACGGTATGGTCAAAACCGAAAACCACATATCCGCCAAATCCACCCAAACAAATCATAGAACCGCCTGTGAGCGCCGCTTCCGCTTTTTGTCGCATGGTTTCGGGTGTATCTTCGGTTGTCGCTTCGGGCATGGTATTGATGAACTGTCCGGGAGCGGGAAAATACTCAAATACACGGGTGATTCCATTGATATAGGTTTTGTTGTTTACCGTAACGGCAATCGTTTTTGTGGCTTCGCCCATACCGTTTCTCGCCTTAACCTCAAGACTGTAATTGCCCGCTTCGGCAAAAACATGGAGCAAGTCTTTGGTGTTCGCTAATTCCTCGCCGTTAAGCAGCCACCTGCAAGTAACATCAGTTTTATTTACTTGAGGTATAATTCGCAACCATTTCATTTTGTCGATAACAAATCCTCCGGCCGGCTCGTTTATCGTGATTTCAGGCACTGACGCATCCATACTGATGGTACGGCCATCCGCAAACGTAAAAATCATCATTCCATCTACCAAAGCGACGGTGCAGTTGCTTACCGTCAGTTTTGTACCATCGCTCATAGTGATGACGTAATAACCGTTTTTCACCTCGTAACCTGTTACGTAAAGCCGCTTATTCAACGCATCCAGCAGCCCCTCGTATTGAGCAATCCGTTCTTTCAACGCATTGACTTCTTTTTTTAATTCATCGATGTCATCCTTGTAACATCCTGTCAGCAAAACAACGGCTGACAACAAAAACAAAATCTTTTTCATTTTAGGGTTGATTTATTGTGGTTTTATAAACAAATGCAAATTGAGCCGGGATATCGCCTGTTGCAACGGGGGCGGAAAACACCGTATTGCCATACTTATCTACGCAGTAGAGTTTTCCGGGCGAAACGTGGTCGGTTGCATCAGTGATGTAGATATTTCTTGAAACGGGGTCAACCGCTATTCCGTAAGGCGTTTTGATGGCGTCGCTGACCGTTTTGGGAAGAAAACTTCCTTCAAGCAATGTTCCGGTTTTTACGTTAATCATCGAATAGTTGACGGTCGAACTAAAAGTCGTATAACTGAACTCCGCCCCGATTACATAAGCCGTATCGCCCGCTATGGCAAGATTGGCGCAGGCAATGTCGAATGTTTTCTTTACGGCGCCGGTTTCTGTATCAACGATGAACAGATTCGACGGGGTGTTGATATACTCGCCACGCGAACTCACGTACAAATTGCCGTAAGCGTCGGCTTTCACCCTGTGCAGGTTGGGAGCGACGTCAATATCCCTGATTTTTGTAAAAGTATTCAGGTCAATCACCGAAACGGTTCTTTCATAGTTGGGCGGACTGTAACCTCCTGAATTGGCAACATACAGTTTGTCGTCAACTGTCGCCATTTCTTCCGGCTGCCGGCCTACCTTCACCGTTCGGGTAATGGCAAGCGTTGCGGTATCAATTTCGGCGACAAATCCGTTGGGTGAAACCTCGCCTAACTGTACCTCGCCATCGTAGGAACTCACGTAAGCCTTACCGTTAGCAAAGGTTACATAACGGCAATTTTTAATATTAATCACCCGCAGGCGTTTCGCCGTTTTCACATCCATTACCTCTACTTTGTTGGAGCAGTTGATGACGGCGTAGAGTTTTGAACCGTAAATGCCGATGTCGCTGCCCACATCGCCCAACCCTAATGTGGCATCCGGATTTGCCTGTCCGTAAACGTTGCGGCGGTAGTTGCCCGTTGCGTAATCGTAATAGTCTAATGAGGCTTTGTTCATGTTCATGTTGCCTTCGTTGAGCAGATAGAAACCCTCGACCGTGGTAACGGGTTGAGATGGCAAAGGGTCTACCTGTTCGGGAATAATAGTGTCGGGCTTGCGGCATCCTGAAAGGGAAAGCACAAGCATTGCCATTATAAGCAATAACTCTCGCAAAGGCGCAAAGGCGCAAAGGAAGTCCCGCAGGGACGGCACTTTATTAACCGCATGTTTCAACTTACGGAGTAAAGACGCGGCACGCCACGTCTCTACAAGTCCCGCAGGGACGACACTTGATACAGATACGAAGTGTCGTCCCTGCGGGACTTGGGAGCAGTTTATTGCATTACCCGTCCGTAGGTTAAAACCTACGGTTAATAAAGTGCCGTCCCTGCGGGACTTCCTTTGCGTCTTTGCGTCTTTGCGAGAGGACTTTACAGTTTCTTTGAAAATCTTTATGCGATTATTATTTCTCATACCTAAAAATTTATTGACAGACTAAAACGATAATTCCTTCCGGGCATCGGAAAATTGAGCACCACATCATAATACTGATTGAACAGGTTATTGATTTCCGCAGCCATCCGCACGGGCAACTTCATTATTTTATATTCCCACGCCAGGGCTGCATCATGCGTGTACCAGGGCTGCACATAATTCACGGGGATGTTTGCTTTTTGGCTGTAACGTTCCCCTGTGTAGATAAAACTGTAATTGAGTTGCAGATTTTGCCATCGCGCCGAAGCGGTCAATGCGCCGCTATGAAGAGGCGTGTAGGGTATTTGATGAAGATAAGTCGTGCCTTCGGAAGTAATATCGATGGCTTTCTGGAAGGTATAACTCAACCCCAAGTCCAACAACACATTTGCCGGAAGGCGGAAACCAAAATTACTACTGGCGTCTAAACCTCTTATCTCTACTTCGTCGAGGTTCATCATCGTCCAGCGGAAAAGGTTGGACGAAGGCATGGATATTATTTTGTCCTTCACACGATTGTAGTATACATCCGCCTGAATAGACGCCGACCGCAAAAATCCCTCGCGCCGGTCGTGCAACCACGTAACACCCAAATCGTATTGAGTGGCAAATTCGGGGCGCAGCGAACTGTTGCCGATAAACGTGTAGTATAAATCACTGAACGAAGGCATCCTGAATGATTCCTTGTAAAATGCTCTTACACGGAATGTTTTTGTTTTGAACGGCTGTACCGACGCTGAAACAACAGGGCAAAACACTTTGCGGCTATCGCCCTGACGGTAATTTTTCAGTTTATCATCAATGTATCCGCCGAGCAGACTTGCCTGAATATCCAACCGTTGCCACTTCAAACGGTTAGACAACGCGCCCAGATAAGAGAAGCGGGTAGGGTAGGGGAAGAGGTAAAGATTGGCGTCGAGCGTATTGACGGAAAAATCCGTGGATAGAGCAACATCCCACCAATCAAAAATACCCGCCTGATTGACTAATGAAGCATAGAGTTCGTTTTGGTAATATCTGTTGTCCAATGCGCCTTCTTCTGTTTTATAGTCAGGGTCAATGTACCGGTTGTAATCGCGGCTGTACTTAATGTTGGCCAGCAGGTCGTGCCTTTTGAAAAACGACCGGTTTAACGAGCCGTGTACAAAGAAATTCCTGTCCCACAGCCGTTGTACATTGCTGAACCGGTTGGCGACAATCGCTCCGGGAAGTCCGCGTTCCGAATCATACATATATGTCTTTAGAGAGGCTTGCCCGTTGTTTTTCATTCTGGCGTGAAGCGTTATTTCCGCGCGAAAAGCAGAGATATCGCTGTTTTGACGGATAGTGACAGTATCGTATCCTCCATCCTTCCGGTAGCGGTATTTATAACGACCATGCGCCTGAACATACTCCGCACTTGCAGACATGACAAGGGGATTAATCCCCTTGTCAGTAAGTTTTTGCTGATACAGTACAGAGGGATTGACCAACCCGAACGAACCCGTTTTGAATGATGTTTTGATATGGAATTTTTCACCTTCACTGAAATAGGGGAATTTGGTACGCAAAAAGAGCGAGTTGGAAGCGAAAAAGCCGCGTGCGGGTTGGAAGATAGACGATTTTTGTCCGTTATACAGTTCGACGGCTTCGATATTGTCGAGCGAGTATTTCCCCAAATCAACCTGTCCATTGTGTGCATTGCCAATGCTCATGCCATCGTAGAAAACAGCCGTGTGCGCACTGCCAAGACTCCGCACGTTGACAGTTTTAATTCCGCCTACTCCGCCGTAATCTTTCAACTGCACCCCTGAAAAATACCGGATGGCGTCGGCAACCGAAAGGCTGCTCAACCGTTCAAGTTCACGTCCTGTCAGGATTTGCGCAGGCATGGCTGATTCAACGTTGAATCTGTGCCGGTTGGCCGTAACCACCACCTCGTCCATACTGTACGATTTGACAGTGTCCGAAGGCTGTATTGCAGTGATACCACCGGCGATATGCTGTGCACCTGCCGGCGCTAAATACAGGAGCGCCGCCATCAATGCGTACATACCCGCACATACCCGAAAAATCCTGTGTTTACAGAAATACATAAAAACTATTTGTTTGGAGCGGCAGGTATCCCACAACATGCAACACCCGTTTGCTCCGGTTCAACAAATAGCCTCTTGGAAAAAAGTGAAAACAAATGAAGTGACATTTGGTTTCAAAGCCTCATTCCTCGAAGGCTCCAAACTAAATCTGCACTGGCAGGTTTCCTGACTTGTCCTCGTTTTGAGCCGCCTTCCCATCCGTTGTATCAGGACAGTGGCAATGGAGCGTTTGTCAAAACGTTGCACAGGACTTACAGTAGCGGGTCTGTCCGGGATTTTCACCCGGTTCCCTCTTCGTCGAATATGCCGGACGGAATATTCGTAACCAATGCGGGGGCAAAGATAGGTAAATATATCTGATAAAATAAAGGTCAACAAGAAAAAAAAATGAGTTTTTCCATTCCCTTCACGGAACATTCCCACTTAAACGTATATTGAGTAAGTGTCACTATAATTTAATGTATATATCAAAAAAGAAACATCATGAACTTATGCAAATCATTTTTGGGTTTCCTGTTTTGGGTCATTCCCTTCACCATTACCGGCCAGCGCTACATCAGCGGGCGCATCACCGGCGCCGGAAACGATGAACCCATCATTGGCGCTTCGGTTTTCATTGCCAACACCACCGTTGGTGTTTCCACAGACGCTGATGGCCATTACCGGTTACAGATTCCGGGAGAAGGCAGTTGCCGCCTGACGGTTTCGCATGTGGGCTATCAACCGGTTTTCGAGGATATTGAACCCGGAAAACTATCTTTGATATTTGATGTTTCCATGAACACAAACGAACTGGAAGAAGTGACTATATCAACAAGAGTGCATTTCCGTCAAAGAGACATCAGCCTTTTTTGGAATAAAGTTTTAGGAAGGAGTCCATCAAAGAAAACAATCTACGCTACGAATCCGGAGAGTGTTTTTTATTACTATAATTCAGAAACTAATACATTGAAGGTTACTTGTCGTGAGCCGTTGCAAATTATTAACAATGAAACTGGATATCAGATACAAACTGTTCTTAATAATTTCATACACGATTACAATACCAATGTCAGTATCTGGAATGAACAAAGTATGTACACTGAACTTGAACCTAAAAATAACAGACAAAAAAAAGACTGGGATAGAAACAGAAAAAAAGTATATGAGTTTTCTATCACTAAATTTGTCAAGTCATTGTATCATAATTCATTGATGAAAGATGGTTTTTTACTGATTTCGCGTCAAAAATCTGACCCGCAAAACCCTAATTTTTTTAGAAATCCCTCAATTTTGAACCCTGACAGTATTTTGTTGAGTAATACCGGCGATAATAGTAAAAATTTGTATTTACCAGGCAAAGAAGTAATTCTTTTTAGTTACGGAAGACCTGTAAATAATAATGATATAGCAAATATTCTGGCGCCAGTAAACATATTGAGAAACTGGAGCAGAGTTGATGTAGTCGGGAACCTGCTGAGTGGTGATTCTATTCGTATTTTTCCCGATGGAACTTACACGAACAGATTATACTTAACGCCCATGCACTCAATTTCATTAATGGGGCTTAACATGACGTTACCCATGGAATATCATTACAACACTACACCTTTACCGGAATGCGCTAACCATTATGCAAGCATTGCTGAACGTTTCGAACAACAATTAAAAATTTATCCCCAGGAAAAACTTCATTTGCACACCGATCGGGATTTTTATGTGCCCGGCGAAAAAATCTGGTTCAAGGCTTACGTTGTGGATGCCCATTCGCATTTGCATCCTACTTACAGCCAGTATATGTATGTTGAACTCATAAGCCCGGCGGATACGCTTATAAACAGAGTGATGATCAGGCAAACAGACGACATGTTTTACGGTCATCTTCCTCTTACTGAAATGATTCCGAAAGGAAACTATACGCTTCGCGCCTATACGCGTTATATGGAAAATTTGGGCGATGATTTTTTCTTTAAAAAAAATATCAGGATAGGCAATCTGGCCAAAAACAGGGAAAATGGGGAAAGCAGTGGAAAAAGGGAAAGCAGGGAAAATCAAATATATCAAATAAATCACACAAATCACAGTCAAGATTTTGATGTTTCATTTTTTCCTGAAGGCGGGAACTTGCTCGAAGGCGTATTTTGTAAAATTGCATTCAAGGCGCTCCATAAAAGTGGTTATCCGGAAACTGTTTCGGGTAAGTTAATAGATGAAGACGGCATTGAAATTTCATCTGTTAATACGTATTATGCTGGTATGGGCATTTTTGGCTACACTCCCGTTTCAGGTAAAAGAATTTACATGAAATGCAGTAATGCAAATGGCCTTGAAAAAAAGTTCGAACTACCACAACCCGAACCTCGCGCTTTGTCATTAACGGCTTCCCTGCGTGGGAGGCGATATATGGTAGGACTCCAACGCGCTATCAATGCTCCTGAAACAACCTGTTATCTTCTTGCACATTGCCGTGGAGAAGTACTCTATTTCTCGGAATGGGGCAAAAATCAGGGATTCATCTCATTTCCGCAGGAAGAACTTCCTGCCGGTGTGATTCATTTCGTTTTGTTCGACCTGCAAATGAATCCGGTGAGCGAAAGGTTGGTATTCAATAAAAACGATGACGCCACCGCAAAAGTTGAATTTTTAACTGACAAAAAAGTGTATGAAAAACGCGATAAAGTTATTGTGACGCTTTCTCCCTCCCTATGGGGGAGGGGCGGGGTGGGGCTGTCGATTGCTGTTACTGATGATAAAGATATTTCTGTTGATGATGCTACCACCATCCTGTCATCTTTACTTCTCTCATCGGAGTTAAAGGGTTATATTGAAAATCCGGCATTTTATTTACAGGACTGCAACGAATCGGCTACTGCTTTAGATTATCTGATGATGACGCATGGCTGGAGAAGATACAATATTACGGAAGTAGTGAAAGGTAATCCTGAACATCCACAGATTCCTTTTCAAAATTTCCAGAAAATATCCGGCCAAACAAGACATTTAGTCTTTAACACCCCAGTAACCGGCTGCGAAATAAGCCTCTTGACAAAGGATGAAACCCGGCTAATATCAACAGACGAAAAAGGTTATTTCATCTTTCAGGATTTAGGCTACTACCCTGACAGCACCTACTTTTATATACAGGCGCTCAACAGAAAAGGAACCAGCAATGTAAAACTCGTTGTGAATAATGAGTTGTTCCCAGAATTAATATCCGTATCGCAGAGTCCCATACCCTTAATGCCTGCACCACAGGCGGAAAATAAATTAACAAAAGAATTAGAGGAAAAAATAGAAATAGAAACGGGAACACAGGTTGGAACCGATGCCGCTTTTATAGAAAAAGCCGAACAACGTGCAATGTACGATGATGAAATACGCTTGCTTCATCTTGAAGAAGTAGTAATATCAGCGCCAAGAAGAACAATAGACAGAAATGAGCCAAGGCTTCAGTTCTGGGCCAACGAAAGTTCATCTAAAACTATAAGAAGAGATGAAATTGAAAGATTTAGTTCTGCTTGGCCTGCCGAGATTCTTTTCATGCATGTAGCAGGTGCCAGAATGATAGTAGAAGCCGGTAATCCAATTCCAAAAGTTGCATGGAGGGGAGGTGGGATACCGAAAATTCTCATTGACGGAATAGATCGGGAAGATTTAGGGTGGAGTTTATCTGCTAATGAAATTGAAAGTATTGATGTTTTTAAAACAGGAGCTGTCTTTGGTATGATGGGAGCAAACGGGGTCATCAGTATTACCACCAGAAGAGGAGGTGACACAGGCATCCAAACACAAAAATTTAACTATGCCATTCATACTCCATTAGGTTATCAAAAGCCAATAGAATTTTACTCACCCAAATATGAAACTCAGGAAGCAAAATGGTCTGCTATTCCTGATTTTCGTACTACCATTTTCTGGAAACCGGATGTGGTGATTGGCGATGAAAACAAAGCAAGTTTTGAATTTTACACTGCGGATTTTACGACGACCTATTCTGTGGTGATTGAGGGAATAACCGGAGATGGCAGGATTGTGAGGCAAGTGGAGAAGATACGGGTGGAGTAAGTTTTTGAGAAAAAATCTTTGTGACTGCAACCATTTTTTTTTACTTTTGCACCCTCAAAAAAATCACAATGAAGAAGAAAATAGCCCTGCTCATGGGAGGCGATTCGGCAGAAGCGGTGATTTCGGTAAAAAGCGCCGGTCAGGTATTGCAGCATCTGGATGATGCGCTGTTTGACGTGTATCCTATTACTGTCAAAGGCGTTTTATGGACTTACGCTTATAATGGCGCCGACATAGAGATAGACAAAAATGATTTTTCACTCACAGTTGATGGGCGTCGCATACAGTTTGACTGCGCCGTACCTGTGATACACGGCACACCCGCCGAGGATGGCCGCTTGCAGGCATATTTCGAATTGATACGCATCCCGTATATCACTTGCGATGTATTGACTTCGTCGCTTACATTTAATAAACATGCTTGTAAAACCTATCTCAATTCGTTGGGTATCCTTTTCCCTAAAGGAAAATTGATCCGAAAAGTGGAAAAGATTGATACACAGGAAATTTTTGGCTGGGTGGGTTTGCCCTGTTTCATTAAACCCAACAATGGAGGGTCAAGTTTTGGCGTCTCTAAAATCAAATCGGGCGATGAGTTGGCTGTTGCACTGGAAACAGCCTTCGCCGAAGATGCCCATGAAGTGCTGGTAGAAGAATATATTGAGGGAATGGAAATCACATGCGGTTTAGTGAAATTAGACGGAAAAATAATCGTATTCCCAATCACTGAAATCGTCAGTAAAAAGGAGTTCTTTGATGTAGAAGCCAAATACGAAGCAGGAATGTCGGAAGAGATCACCCCTGCACGTATCAGCGAATCGTTGCGTAACGATTGTGAAACTTTATCATCGGCTATATACAGGTTTTTGAATTGCCGGGGGATTGTACGAATTGATTATATAGTGCGCGATGGCAGTCTTTATTTTCTTGAGGTGAATACGATACCCGGAATGAGCGCTGCCAGTATCATTCCCAAACAAATACATGCGATGGGAGCCATCACTATTAAAGACTTGTATACCAATTTAATAAATGAGGCAATCGAAAGTATGAGACCGGAATTGAAAAAGGAATAAGTCTATTTTATTAACAAAAAATCAAAAAATAACAAAAATTCAATTTTTATAACTAATTTTGCACTTTCCAAAAAAATAACTTGAAATAATGGGTCTATTAGGAATTAAGATGAGGCTGGGACTGTTTCCCAGTGCAAAAAAGATTGACAAACAGCATGATGCGCTTGTCAAGGAATATCAGGAATATGTGGAGTATGCTCAGTCAACTGAATTGGCGAGATTCGAATTTTTAAACAAATATTTAAATTCACCGGAGTTTGAAGAAAGGGAAAATAATCCGGGAATTGATCGTACCGAAATTGATGAGATCAAAAACGAGTTTAAACGGATCAAGAAGTCTCCAAAATTAATTGCGTATCTCAAATCCAAAAGCAGGGAAGCACAATTTATTCCCCTCAAGACATGGAAGCTGGAATTTGAAGATCATTTCACGGGCGACAAATTGGATACTAACAGATGGTTAACCCGTTATTACTGGGGTGATAAACTTTTGAAAGACAGTTACACACTTCCCGGCGACCAGCATTGTAATACCAATGGTAAAAATGTCAGCGTGTCCGGTTCAAAATTATCTATCCTTACCCGGAAAGAAGATGCCAGGGGTTTTATGTGGGATCCCGTTTGCGGTTTTGTTCCACGCGAATTTTCCTATACTTCAGGTGTGGTCAATACCGGAAAATCCTTTCGTCAAATGTATGGAAAACTGGAAGCGAAAATAAAGGTTCCCAAAGGAAAAGCATATCATGCTTTCTGGCTTGCCGGCGAACAAATGACGCCTCAGATTAATATCTTCAAATACTCAAAGAAGAAATTCTATTTGGGAAATTTTTGGGGTAATATGGCCACTTCCAAAGGTATACAAAAGGATCACACAAAGGTTACCGGCGATTTTGCCGGGAAATACTGCATCTTTTCATTGGAATGGACGCCAAAACATTTGGAATGGTCTATCAATGGCGTTGTATACAAAGCATCGTCGCGAGGTATTCCTTTTGAGCCTATGTATATCGCCTTTGGATCGGGTGTAGAAAACGATGCTCGATTATCGAAACCTGTGAAACTTGAAATTGACTGGGTGCGTTTTTATTCAAAGAGATGACTAACTTGCCTTATCAAATAGTATTATTCCTGACATTTGTAGTGTCATTTTTAGTTACTTATCTGTCTATTCCGTCCATAATCAGTGTTGCACGGGAAAAGAAGTTTTTTGATGTACCCAACAGCCGGAAAAGCCACAAACAGCAAGTCCCAACATTAGGCGGCGTTGCCATATTTGCAGGATTCACCGTTGCAGCCGGTTCTTTTATCAATTACAGTCTTGTTCCATCGTTGCAATATATTCTGGTAGCCTGTATTATCATATTCTTTATTGGGATAAAGGATGATATATTATCTATTGCACCTTTAAAAAAACTGCTGGGGCAAATAGCAGCCGCCTTAGTTCTGATCATTCCAGGAAGCATAAGTTTTACCAGTATTCACGGTTTTCTGGGAATATATCATATTAATGTAATATACAGCCTGCTATTGACATTATTTGTTATTATCGTGATTATTAACAGCATAAATCTAATTGATGGTATAGATGGGCTGGCAGCAATAGTGGGTATGATGACAACCGCATTCTTCGGAATGTGGTTTTTTATTTCCGGAAATATTGAATACAGTCTTCTTTCGGCTGCTGTATTTGGTACTTTGCTGGGTTTTTACAGATTTAATGTATTTGGCGGGAAGAACAAAATATTTATGGGCGACACAGGCTCACTGATCGTTGGGCTACTGATGGCTGTGCAGGTGATTCTGTTCAATGAAAAAAACATCGGTTATACTTCTGCATTTTCCATCAAGTCAGCGCCGGCTGTATCTTTTGCCGTATTGATTGTGCCACTGTACGACACACTGCGTGTGTTTCTTATCAGAATGATGCGCGGCCGTTCTCCTTTTACTGCCGATAATAACCACCTGCACCACTGTCTGTTGAAATTGGGATTCACCCACAGACAGGCGACACTTATTTTTGCTTCCGCCAATTTTTTGTTCATTGTGTTGGCGCTATTGCTGCAAGACCTGGGCATTTTTTGGCTCATGCTGATTATTCTAAGCATTGCAACCTTTTTTTCCTCTTATCTCGAACACAGAGTGAAAAAAAATGGACATTCTGCTCCTAATGAAAAAAAATAAACAAATTCGGCGCTTTAATCTTTATACCTTTGATTTGTTCCGGCAACATTGTTTGTACTTCTTTCCGCTTCCGCAGGGACACGAATCATTGGGTTTTACGGGTATACGTGTAACCGGTTGTTTTGTAACAGGAACAGTTTTCACTAACGGTTTGCTTTTGATTCGTTCGCGCGCCCAGGCCATCACATTAGCAGGAGGACGTTCATTGGCTAACTCTTCAGCCATAAAATCCATGTAAGGGGCTACATGTGCGTAAAAGAGCATTAATCCGCTGCATAGATAATTTAATCCCGCTTCGCCTGCCGGTGTTTTAATGATCCTGTTTTTAGGACATTCGCCGTTGCAGGCAAAAAGATACTCGCAATCACGGCATTGTTGTGGCAAAGCATTGCGTTTGGCCAGCCCGAACTCAATCTGGCGCGGCGAATACATCATTGATACCAACGAATCGGTAAATATATTGCCCAATTTATATTCCGGAAAAACATAATGGTCGCAGGCAAATACATCGCCGTTGTGTTCGATGGCGCCTGCGTGACCGCATGTTTCGGCATGAACGCAGATGGAAGTCATACTGCCTACCCAGTTGGCCAAAATAGAATCGAAGGTAGGAACAAAGCAGACGCCTACATCGTGCAACACCCAATCGTCGAATATCTCGCACAGGAAATGTCCGTAATCAAGGGCTTGTACCGACCAGGGGGCAAGTTGAGAGACCGTAAGACCGTAAGACCGTAAGACCGTAAGACCGTGAGATTGTGATACTTTAAGATGATTTGGGAGCAAGTGCATTGAGCTTTCAGAGACGTTTGTCGCAATGCGTTCCACAATCGGCGTGAACTGCATGTATTTACTGCCGGTACTTTTCAGAAAGCGATAGGTTTCTAATGGATATTGAACATTGTAATCATTCACTACCGACAGGGTGTTGAATTCCACTTTGTGTTTTACTAAGAGTTCCAGTCCTTTCATTACGTGCGCAAACGAAGGTTTTCCGGCTTTGTTCAGGCGGTAGCGGTCGTGAATATGTTCCGGCCCGTCGATAGATATACCGATAAGGAAGTTGTTGTCGCGGAAAAAGCGGCACCAGTCGTCGTTGAGCAGCGTGCCGTTGGTTTGCAGCACATTTTCGATACTCCGGCCACGGCTGTATTGGTTTTGCAGGTCAAGCGCCTTTTTGTAGAAATCCATTCCCAACATGGTAGGCTCGCCGCCATGCCACACAAACTGCACTACCGGAACATTTTGCGATGCAATATATTCATCAATGTATTTTTCAAGTACCTGATCGCTCATCCGGAACTTGCCTGATGTATCGTACATCTTCTCTTTTTCAAGATAATAACAGTAATGACAATCCAGATTACACACAGGGCCGAAAGGTTTGGCCATGATGTGGAAGGCTACAGGTATGGATTGAAAAGATTTCAAATCTATAATAATTTCATTTTCAATTGCTCAAAAACTGTTTCGTCCAAAATTGTCGCGATAGTCGTATTAGCACTTTGGTATTTTTCCTTATTCAGTGGTTCCCAAATTACTACAAAATGACCGCATTGGGCATTTACTGACTCTACTTTACAAAAATTTAACGTTCTGTATCCAGAACTGTTAAAAATCGCGGTACTTTCATACGATAATTTTGCAGGATATATGTCTTCAACAAAAAATTCCGGTTGGTCATCCTCGTCTTTGCATACCGATACGTAAACCCTTTTTCCGATATAATTTCTGATTATATTCGAATTCCAGTTAATTCTGTTCCAGATTGTTTTATCCGGAAGCCATTTTACAATAAGCGTTTCTGTGAATGCTTCAATATCTACTACAATACAACTGATGATTTCATCATTAAAATATTGTATAAGATTTTTCATCGCGAGGTGTTTTTTGCCATAAATAGTCTTTGAGAATGGCATTTCGGCTTTAATTTTATCATCAACTTTCAAATCCAACTTGCCTTTCTTTTTTCTGGTAATCTTGACTTGAACTGTTCTACCGATATAATTTGCAATATTGGTATTAGGCGTCCATTTTACTTGCAACAGTTCTGTAGTAAAATCAATATCTATCACTTGACAAATGATGGTTTCATTACCCTGCCAGTATTTCATTGCTTTTTTTACCATATTTAAACGTTTACCATAAATGGACTTTGTGACCGGCATCTCGACCTTGTATTTGTCTTCTGCCAATAGATACAAGCTACCATTCTGACTTCTGTAAACATTTACCTGAATTGTTTCACCAATATTGTTAATTATGTGATTTTCAGGAAATAGATATTTTAAAATAAATCTTTCTTTACTTTGTATCACATGCAATACTTCACAATCAATAAATTCACCGCCTATCCAACTATCCATAATGTATTGCATTGCAGTTTTTTTATTGTCATAGATTGACTGATTGACAGGCATTTTAGCATTGTACTTGCCTTCTACCAAAAAATCCAGGGTGCCATCATCATATCTGTAAACCTTAACTCGAACTGTTTTTCCTGTATATTTTTCATTTAAATCAATATATCCTTCTTTTTCGAATATCATCCCTTTTTCATTTTCACCAAAATAATTTACAACAACTATTTGTCCGGGTTCGCAAACTAAAAACGATTCATGATCGGGAAATTTCGAACGATGAAAAAGTCCTGTCAATGAACCGCATCTCCAATGGAAATGATAACCAATATCAACAAAAACACCGTATGCTGTTTTCAAAATCACAATGCCCCTATAATCCTTATTATGATATAATTTGGCTTCTTTAACCAATGTTGTCGTCGCATCAACAAAAATTCGGATATGTCCAGGTTTATCCGGTTTTCTATCTATTCGAAAAACTTTCCCAAAAAATTTCTTTTTTTCCAGCGAAAAGAATATAGCTTCCCAACATTTTGTATTCGAATACGTCCAAGGCATGCAATCAAAGGGTACATAAGCATACAGACCATTGGTTTTAATTAAAAACCAATCTTTTTGGATATCGACAATATCAAAAGGAACAATCGAACCCCGTTCTTTTATCTTCTCGATATTTTCAATGAGCGGTTCAAGCCATTCTTTTTTCTCAGTCGATTCTGACTTGTTTTCAACAGTTGCATGATTATTTGCAAACAAGTTGTTAAAATTAAAAAAAATCATATTATAAACTTTTACCTTTATTCCTTCCAGTCCCCGTTCTCTTTTATCAAATTTATCAATTCCTCAACCGCCTGTTCTTCGGGAACATTTCTTTTCACCACTTCTCGTTGCTTGTATAGGGTTATTTTTCCCGGGCCAGCCCCTACATATCCATAATCTGCGTCGGCCATTTCGCCGGGGCCATTTACAATGCAGCCCATAATTCCTATTTTCAGTCCTGTCAGATGCGACGTCCGTTCCCGTATTTTGGCAGCTGTAGTTTGCAGGTCAAACTGGGTGCGTCCGCAGGAAGGACAGGAAATGTATTCGGCTTTGCTTATCCGTATTCGGCATGCTTGCAGGATGTTGAGCGCTACCGGTATTTCCGCTTCAGGCGCTTCGGTGAGCGAAACTCTTATTGTATCGCCGATGCCATCCATTAAAAGCGAGCCAATACCCACAGCAGATTTTATACGTCCGTCTTCTCCTTCGCCAGCTTCGGTAACGCCCAGATGCAGCGGATAGAACATATTTTCCTGCGCCATGCGTTCTACTAACAGGCGGGTCGATTCAATTACTACGCGCACATTGCTGGCTTTCATCGACAGCACAACCTGATTGAATTGTTCGGCTTCAAAAATATGCAAAAATTCCATCGCCGATTCCACCATGCCTTGCGGTGAATCTCCATAACGATTTACAATACGGTCGCTCATCGAGCCGTGATTGCTGCCTATTCGAATGGCGGTACCATATTCCTTGCATATATTAATCAATGGTAACAATCGCTCATGTATTCGATCGAGTTCGGCAGTATATTCGCTATCGGTATAAGTCTTGGGCGCGGTCGATTTTCTGTCTACATAGTTGCCGGGGTTGATGCGCACTTTCTCTACAATCCGCGCGGCTGCTTCGGCAGCTTTCGGGTTGAAATGGATGTCGGCAATCAGCGGGTTGCGGTATCCCTGGCGATGCAGTTCCTTTTTGATAACCGCCAAATGTTCTGCCTCGCGTATTCCCTGCGCTGTGATGCGGACATACTCTCCACCCGCTTCAATGATCCGGATGCATTGGGATACCGTGGCTTCGGTATCCAACGTGCAGGTGTTGGTCATCGACTGTACCCTTACGGGATAATCGCTTCCCATCGGTAGATCGCCAATATGAACGGTATGGGTTTTACGGCGAATCATTGAATATTTGAATCCTGGAATTTTTGAACGGCAAAGCCCTCGACGAAGTCAATTATTGAATCTAATGTCCGTTTGGGAACATGATGTACGCTTTTTTCGTCGCGCCAGTATTTAACATCGCCGTCAACCATTGGGTCAATAACAACTGTTTCGGCAGGTTTACCGAGCGCTATAACCTGCACAATGGAATAATGCTCCGGAATATTCAATGCTTCGCGGAGTGTCTCGCGGTTGACCATGGCAATAATACATCCGCCATAACCCTTTTCAACGGCTGTCAGAAGGATGGCCAGCGAGGTAATTCCGTGATCGCAAAAATAGTTGGTGGATATCCTGTCGTCATTTAGTATCACGATGTATGCCGACGGACGTTCGCCTTCCGCGGGGCCGCCCCATCCGGTGAGGTATGCCGCCCATGACAAAGTCGGAAATATGCGGGCATTCATTTCAGGGGTGTTCGAGAGCAGGTAACGCAAAGACTGTGCGTTTCGAGCAGAGGGCGTCAGACGGGCATTGTCCACCATTTCGAGTAAATCACTTTCCGAGATGGCCTCGTTTTGGTGAAAACGACGGAAACTTCTGTTTTTTCTGATTAAATCCGAAATCATATACATAAATAATATTATTGAAAATGCAAATGTAGTATTTTTTAAATAATTTGTTCATTTTTCATAACAAATATCGTATCTTTACGTATATTAATACAAATGATGTATGTATGAGTACGAATAACAGAAAAAAATTCTTCAGCAAGCCAACAATTATGTTGGTTATCTTTTTGATTGTCTTTTTATATCCTTTTTACTGTCCGCTCATCACCACATTAACGGGTTTCAAATTAGTTGAATTATACACTTTCGGCTTACCCAGATATGAATTTATCATTGTTTGGATCGCCTTAGGCGGTATTATTGGCGTTATTGCAATAGTCAAACAAACCCAAAAGCGAATTTTACTGCAGGAACAGCAACAGGAATCGCAACGAATACAGTTTCAGACACAAAACGAAAAGCAGGACAAGCAATTGCTTGATAACCGTTTCTCTTCATGTGTTGAACTTTTGGGAAACCCCAAAGAATCAGCGCGTATTGGCTGCGCTTACAACCTGTATTTCCTTGCAGACGAATGCCCTGAAGATTATTTGCATCCCATTTGTGAAATTCTTTGCGCGCATATCCGCACCATGACCAACGAGAAGACCTATCAGGAAAGACACAGGGAAAAACCGTCAAACGAAATGCAAACGATTTTAAATTTATTATTTCAAAAAGACCGGTTTGACAACCTTATTTTTGACAAATGTTATAAAAATCTTGAGGGCGCGTTTTTGGGTGGGGCTATTTTAAGCAATACCATTTTGAGCAACGTCAATTTCAGGAACGCTACACTGAGTATAGTCGACTTCGAATCTGCTTCATTTAATAAAGTCGATTTTGTAAATACCTCATTAAGAAATGTTAATTTTAACAACGCCGATTTATTCAATGTCAATTTCATGTTTTCCACATTCAGTTATGTCGGGTTTTATGGCGCCACATTGAATCAGGTTGATTTCAGGCATGTCAAATTTTGCGACGTTGATTTCTGGAATGCCAAAATAAAAGAAAAAGTAAATTTTAAGGAAACACTTCTTGAAAAATATAGCCGTGAAGAAATAATACGTCCCGGTCACTCGTTTGAAGTTACGAAGTCGCAAAAATAGATCACTTTGTTATTACCCGTTACGACGATAATAATTTTATTATTTCATCTAACATCACGGTCGATTGTTCACCCGTAGTCATGTTTTTCAGGCTGATGCAGTTGTTCGCTATTTCATTTTCGCCTGTCATCGCTACGTAGGGTACCGATTTACTATTGGCGTAGGCCATTTGCTTTTTCATTTTAGATGCTTCGGGATATATTTCGGCGCTGATACCGGCGTTACGCAGTTGCGTCAACAATTGTAGCGCATATTTTTCTTCGGTTGGTCCAAAATTGACGAACAGTACCCTGGTAGTTTGAGCAGCGTGAGGCGGGAAGGCATCCAACTGATCAAG
>Ga0209737_10001120_pt1 | contig 19738 bp, 19 predicted proteins | sample TergutCu122P3_FD_187284 | JGI IMG/M metagenome (GOLD analysis project Ga0209737, IMG submission 187284) | Cubitermes ugandensis P3 segment gut microbial communities from Kakamega Forest, Kenya - Cu122 P3 (SPAdes) (version 2) | ecosystem: Host-associated > Arthropoda: Insects > Digestive system...
ATGTTAATTTCAATCTGCTCGCCTGGTAGTAGTTGTGCGCGTAGCATCTGTGCCAGTTCATTAACGTTCACCACAGCAATGTCTGCTACCTTGGCGACTTTGTTCAAATTATAATCCGTTGTCGCTATCGAAGCATCGTACTTCGTGGCAAGGTCCAGTAAGCGCCTGTCGACGCCACCATCAGACAATTCCCCATCATTCACAATCGTGGTCGTCACACCAGCCAGTTTTTGCAAAGTCCGCAAATTCTCCAACCCCACCCGCGCCCGTTCGCGCTTTTCGTGGTTGGCCTTGTCGGCAAGCAACTGCATTTCATTTATCACACTGCGCGGCACGATAATCTCCGCCGTTATCACCCCCGACTTCGCCACATCCACAATCCGCCCATCCATCAGCGCACTAGTGTCAAGTAGTAATGACCCACGCGCCACCTTCAGCATCCTCTGCCGCCACTTTTTCACCGCCAAATACGTAGTCTCTACCAAAACCAGCAGAGTAATCACAATAATTATTATTGCCAGTATTTCTATGTTCATAACAAGCCTTTCTTTATGTCATTCCGGACTCGATCCGGAATCTAGACATTAAACAATAAAATAATTTCTACTCAACCAAAATTATAACATAAAGCATATGAAGAATAGCCCACTAACGGGCTATTCAGTTTTGGACAAAACTTCGCGGAATGCATCTTTGATAATTTTGACATATTCGTCATAATTATCGACACACTCCCGCGGGTCAACATTGATGGCATAATCTTGGCCGATATATCTATGACCATTCGGCTTAAAATAGTACAAACTAGTAATATCGCCAGCGATCAAAACCGGACCACCAATAGTTCCCCACGGATAAACGTCAATTTTGTTGCCATTTTCTGTCTCCAGCCAAGAATGCTCAAAACCAGGAAGGAAATAACCCCTCACGACTTTTATGCCAAGAAGATCACCGACTGCATCGGCAATCATATGACAACTTGGCTCTACACCAGCGGGCAAATCAAAATTATCAACCGCACCAATTATTGTCTCGACTTTTCGAAACAATGTTATGTCCTCTTTCGCAATGCGCTTCTCGGCGTAGGTAATCATTTCCACCTCCATCTCGCATATACCAGCCTAGATTCTTTAATTATAGCATACAATGCGATAAATAGCAATAAGACGAAATCTCACTATTGATAAAAACTTCAATAGTTTAAAAATGTCTCTGTAAAAAATTATTTCAGCTGCTTAATTATTCAGCAGCTGAAGTATTTTTACTACTCTCTTTCTTTTCTGTGGACTTCCCAGAAACGTGCTTTACGCAATAAGTAATCAATCCGACTATCGTAGCTATCAGAAGAACTGATTCGAGTGTCATGCCGGCGATGCTCCATAGCACTACATTATATATTGTCCAAAATATACCAACCACAACCCCCAGTAACCGATATATTAACTGGTTTTTCTGCCAGATTGAAATCGTGAATGTAGCTGTTGCAAAGAATGCAAATAGTGTCATGAATCCTTCTTGTGTAAAAATTGTTGCGACCGTTAGCGCTACTAGCCAAAGCGCAAGCAACCACCAATCGAGCCTTGTGTTTTTCAGTTTGTCTTTCGGTTTGCGTCGTGCATCCAGAATACTGTTCGTGATATCGCGACATATAGCAATGATACACATTGACAAACCTACCCAGCCACCAAGCAAAATAAATCCGATCCCCATTAATGTGTTGCTGGTTATTAGCGCTGAAAGTTGAACTCGTCGTCTCGTTACGAAATACGTTAACGCTATTAAGGCATAGGCCAAAATAACAAAAACTTGGCTGGTTATGTATTGCGGAGTTAATAATTCTTCCATTTTTTAGTTTCTCATTTTTTTAAATGTTGATTAAGTGCGTCGCGCAAATCTGCAGCGCCGATGACGAAGCCATCTTTGGCTGCCGACTTGGGTGTAATGGCGTATTTAAACCCAAGTTTTTTGGCTTCGGCGATGCGCTTGTCTACCATGGTGGCACTGCGTATCTCGCCACCCAAACCAACTTCGCCAAAGCAAACCGCCCCGGTGGCTAATTTCCGCTGTGCCGCGGCCGATGCGATGGCCATACATACTGCCAAATCCGCCGCCGGGTCGTTGATTTTGATACCACCGACCACATTCAGATAAATATCGCTATCGGACAATTTCAATTTTGTGCGCCGTTCCAAAACCGCGATTAGCAGTGTCAATCTATTCAAATCATACCCGCTAGCCGCGCGTTTGGGGTAGCCAAAATTCGTAGGATTGACCAAGGCTTGAATCTCGACCAACAGTGGCCGATTTCCCTCCATGGTGGCCAGCACAATCGAGCCATCTTCTTCGCGTCGTTCGGCCAGCAGCGCCGCCGATGGGTTTTCGACAATCACCAAACCATTTTCTGTCATATCGAAAATCGCCGCCTCGTTAGTGCTTCCATAACGATTTTTAATCGCCCGCACAATTTTAAAACCACCATATCGATCACCCTCGAACTGCAAAACCACATCGACCATGTGTTCCAAAACTTTCGGTCCAGCGATTGAACCTTCTTTGGTAACATGTCCTACTAACAAAACGGCAGTATTGCTGGCTTTGGCGGCTCGAATAATGATGTTTGCCGAATTAGTAATCTGACTAACCGTTCCCGGCGCACTAGCAATTTCTGCCATAGCCATTGTCTGCATCGAATCAATAATCGCTAACTTATATTTTCCGCTAGCGATCGTCGCCGCCACATCATCAGCATAGGTACTACTTACGAGATCCAGGCGAAGCTGGTTGTCATTCCGGACTTGTTCCGGAATCCAATCGGATTTTTCGTCGCCTTTGGCGACTCTTTTTTCATTGGATCCTGAAATAAATTCAGGATGACGATTGGATGCCAATCTCTCAGCCCTTAATTTCACCTGCGATGCACTTTCCTCCCCGCTAACGTACAAGACCTCGTCCTTACCAGCTATCGCCGCCGAAACCTGCATCAACAGCGTCGATTTACCAATCCCCGGCTGGCCGGCTACCAACACCACGGCACCAGGTAGTAGCCCACCACCCAAAACCAAATCTAAATCACCGATCCCAGTCGAAATTCGGTCCGACACAGCATCAACTTTCACATCAGAAATCCGCTCGGCTTTTAAATCTTTACCCTGACTGCGCGCCACCACCGACTTGCCTTCATCAACCGGCGCCGATTCTAACAGCGAATTCCAAGCCCCGCAATTCTCGCACTTCCCTGTCCACTTACTAAAACTCGCCGCACATTGCTGACAAACAAATCTCGATCTTATCTTTCCCATGGAATTATTCTAACACGATTCAAAGTCTTGACGTAAATCATGATTTGAAATGTCTGGACACTATTGCTAAAAGGTGATAGTATAACCCCAGAAGACAGTTGTCTTTCAAACTGGTAGTGGGCAACTAGTGTACTTTAAGAAGTTGTTGCTATTGGTTTTTTATTTCTTATCACTGTGTCTAGCCTATACACCCGTTTTCGATTAAAAAGGAGAAAGAGATGGAAGTATACACCGTCAGAACATGCCAAAAAAGCAATTTAATTTCCACTAGAACATTTTTTTCGAGAGAAAAAGCAGAAGCGTATAAAAGTCAAAAGGAAAGCGGAGATTGCTCTTCAGAGGATAGCTGGAACTGTAGCATTGAGACATTCGAGATTATAGATTTCGATGGATGTGTGCGGTTAGTGATGTGTTCGTATGGCGAAGCTCATAGATTAGTCTCGATTCATTTTGATTATGAGTCTGCAACGACACAAGTGGAACGCCTTAAAGCTGAAGACAGAGAAAAAGGACTGAAAATTCAATATGGCTATAGCATCTACAGGGTACCTATTTATCAGGGCGGTCCCGATCCCGATCACACACCACCCGATATGCCAGAATACACGGGGTATTAGCAACAACCACAAAGAGCGACCAGAAATGGTCGCTCGGGTCATTATTATCAAGATTTCAATTAAAAAAACTATCGAAGGATGCCTACTGCAAATCAGCTTGCGAGTTTATGTTGTTTTGTAGTTGTTCCGCATCACGCCCAAGAGCCTGCAACTCTTCAATATACTGATTATATTGTTCGATTTTTGCGTTGATCGAATCGGCCCGGGCATTAAGTTGAGCCTGCCGATACAGCAGGGTATTACGCTGAGCATAAAACTCAGCTTCATCATAAAAAGTTCGGTTATTAAAATAATCAATATCCCTATTTAGCTGCACAAAATCTCTATCATAAACAGCAGATAACTCTTCAATTTCTTGCCCCAAACTAGATAGTTGCGCTTCAAGTTCAGTCGCCCGCTGCTCCATTTTGATAAACACCTCCTCGTACTTCTCGGCAGCGGCTACAGATAAATCACGATTCGAAAAATACCGCGTGTAATACTCTGCTAACTCACTCGATAAATCACGAACTTCCGAGCCAAAAATCGAATGAAGTTCGTTAAGCCGATGCCCCGGCTCCAGCTCGTCGTATATCGCCACCAAATCCAAAATCCGCTGGTCGGTGGTTTGCGACAACTGTTGGTCAAGCAAGTTATTAATACGAATCTTCTCCAAAATTCCCAACCTATCGTACGCCGCGTGCAACATTTCGTGCGCCGCCGTGACATAACGCACCCCAGCAATTCGCTCATCCGTCACATCAAAAATAAAAATCCGCCCAGTGTAACAGCCAAGCACAATAGACTGTTCGTTAATAACGTCGGCGCAATTTCGATTAAAGTCTGCGCTGTTATTAAGTTCTGGCGTGCCGGTGAAGAAATAAAACTCGCCCCGCTCGCCCATCCCGCTGCCATCCACCAGCCGACTAATCTCTGGGCTGGGCTGAAACGATGCCACCACGACCCGGTCCATAATCCACTGCGGGGTAAAAGTATTAGTTAGCCCCGCAAAAGCCAAAAAACTAACCAAGAGAACTGGCAACCCCACCGCCAGTAATAATATCTTCCAAAGTTTACGCTTTTTCATTATCTTAATTCTATCACGAAATCTTTAACAGGTCAGACCTAAGAGACGGCGCTATTGAAAGCGCCTCTATTTAGGTCTGACCTGATAGATTATTCAACTGATTTAGCAAAAACTATCTCACCGTTTTTGCTATTAGCGTGCAAAATGTCGCCTTTTTTAAACTGATTTTTTAGCAACCCTTCGGCGATTGTATGTTCAACTTCGTCTTGAATAACTCGGCGCAGTGGCCGTGCACCCAACTGCGGGTCAAAACCGCGATTAATCAGCTGCCGCTTGGCGGGCGGCTCGATTGTCACCGCCAGGCCCTTATGTGCCAAACGCCGGTTAAGATCATCAATCATATTGTCAAAAATCTGCCCCACCGCCTCGCGGTCCAAATTATGAAACACAATTATATCGTCAAAACGGTTTAAGAGCTCTGGACGCATCTTTTGTTCAAGTGCTTTTTTGGCGATAGCTTCGTTGTCCTTTTGTGTGGCAACACTATCACCCGACTTAAACCCCAGCGACCCATCGTGCACCATCTGTTCTGAACCCAAGTTTGAAGTCAAGATAATCACTGTGTTGCCAAAATCAACTTCGCGCCCCCTACCATCCGTCAACCGACCATCTTCTAGTAATTGCAACAGCATATTAAACACATCGGGGTGAGCTTTTTCGATTTCGTCGAACAGCACCACACTATATGGCTGACGGCGAATCTTATCGGTTAGTTGCCCACCGTCATCATAGCCAATATACCCCGCTGGCGCACCGACCAAACGACTAGTATTATGCTTTTCACTAAACTCACTCATATCAATTTTAATCAACGCTCTATCGGACCCAAAAACTTCACGGGCAATCACCCGCGCTAGTTCAGTTTTGCCCACCCCTGTCGGACCAAGGAAAATAAACGATCCAATCGGTCGGTTAGCCACACTAATCCCACTTCGTGCCCGACGAATCGCCCGCGACACTTTGGTGATGGCTTCGTCCTGCCCAATGATAGATTTGCCTAAGTGTTTTTCCAGCCCCGCCAACCGCACCGCTTCGGTGCGTTTCAGCTGATTCACCGGCACACCAGTTATGGTCGACACGGCGCTGGCAACATCACTCAACTTTATCGCCACCCTATCATCGGATAGCTCAATCTCACTTAACTCGGCGATTTTTTCCTCCAACCGACTAATTCGCATCTTATACAGCGCCGCCGCTTCATAATCTTCCTTGGCGACCGCATTTTCCATCTTTTCGGTCAATAAATTCTGTTCCCGACGATAACTTTTTAGGTCACTACTAACCGCACTGGTGTTTTGATTCACCCGCACCAGAGCCGAAGCTTCGTCAATCACATCGATGGCTTTATCTGGCATAAACCGCTCGGTGATATACCGATCGGCCAGCCGCACTGCCTCGCTGATTACCGGCTCGCTCAACCGAACATTATGAAATTTTTCGTAATTTTCTTTTAACCCTTCAATAATTTTAATCGTATCGGCTAATGACGGCTCTTCGACGATGATCGACTGCAAACGCCGAGTTAGCGCTGCGTCCTTTTCGATGTGTTTTCGATATTCGTCCAAGGTCGTCGCCCCAATCAGTCTAAAATCACCGCGCGCTAGCGCTGGTTTTAGCAGATTCGCCGCATCCATCGCTCCATCAGCCGCACCCGCCCCCATCAAAAGGTGCAGTTCATCGATAAAAACAATGGTATTTTTATCAGCCTTGACCTCGTCCAGCACCCGTTTAATGCGCTCCTCGAACTCACCGCGATATTTCGTCCCAGCAATCATCGCCGCCAGGTCCAGCTGGTAAACTTTCTTGCCCACCAGATGCGCCGGAACATCCTCGCTGGCGATTCGCTGCGCCAAACCTTCCACGATGGCGGTTTTTCCTACCCCTGGCTCGCCGATTAAAACAGGGTTGTTTTTAGTCCGACGGGTCAAGATTGTCACCAATCGCGTAACTTCCCGCGTTCGACCAATCACTGGATCCAATTCCCCCTTAACCGCCAACGCGGTTAAATCAGTCGCAAATTTGTTGAGGAACGACCCCCGCGCACCGGTTCTCTCCCGCGAAGCACCGGCCGTTTCGGCTACATATTCGCTATTTTGCCCAGATAGGAAACCTTCCAGTTCGTCCAGCATCTTTTGATTATCCGCGCCTAGGTCTTTTAATATCTTCGCTGCTCGGGAATTCTTCTGTGATAACAAACTAAATAGGAAATGCTCCGTCCCACAATAATCTTGGTGAAACTCATGCGCCAGCTCTATACTCATGCGAATGGTTAGTTTCACCGTTTCCGACAGGTCAATCGGGCCCTGTGGCGGGCTCGGCTTGACAGTCGCAATCGCCAATGCCACCCGAACTTTTTCGAAATTCACGTCTTGATTTGCCAAAATTTGCGCCCCAACCGAGCTTTCCTGACCCAAAATTCCCAATAATAAATGCTCAGTCCCAATCTGCCCAATACCACTGTTACGCGCCAACATTTCACCATACCACAGCGCATCCCGCGCGTTATCAGTCAGCCTTTTACTAAATTCAAACCCTTGATTCATATAATTTCATTATATCAAAATTAGCACTCGGATGTAAAGAGTGCCAAGTTGTCGTCATTGCAACCCTGCCCCAGTTCACAAAACTGGAGCTGGGGAAGCAATCCGGGTTGTTGCCATCCTCGGGCCCACGCACCAGCACGCAAGTGCGGGGCAATGGCTTGTTCCGAGGATCTCATTCAGAATCCAAAAAATAATTGAAAAACCACCAGACGCAAACGTCGGTGGTTTTTCACAATGACTTCTATTTTTCTTGTGCTACAGGAAGCGTTTTAGCAATTTCGCCTGCCTTCTTCAAGATTGCTTTACGCTCTTCTATGGTCTTGTAAGACATAATGTCGGCGATAAACTTCGCAAAACCTTCAACCGAATATCCTTGATAGTCGTAGCCGCACATGCATGGTGTATGCCAGCACATGTCGCAATCTAATAATGACACTGTTCCACCTCCTATCGCTCATCAATCATTCTTTTGATAACCTCAACCTTGTCGAACGTAATTACGTCATCCTCTGTGAGTTCGGCGAGCTTCTTTAGGTTGGGCAAATGCTCGTCGCACGCGCCAATTTTCACCTGAATCCAATCAGGCTCATACTCCCTATAATCAAGCCACGCTCCGAATCCGCCGAAAAACTCGACGATTCGTTCGCCAGCTTGTTTGGATTCTACGAACGCGGCGATGTTGTTGTAGTATTTTTTTTCACCACCACAACAGAAACATCCGGGCGTCGTATCGATTCCAATTCCGCGAGAATTGAAAAAATCACCTCCACCGTCGGGTCGGACATCTGGTCTGATGTAGGCATGCTTCGGCGTACCATGGCGCGGATGCTTTTGTCGAACCGGAATAACAATATCGTCCGATTCTTCGAGTTCTCCTCTCATGGAAAACACCGTGCCGCCATCCTTGTTGAATCCCATTGAGCTTTTTTCAAGCCCGTCGGCAAGTATGACATAGTTGCTTCCACACTCACGGCATACCGCGAGCTGTGCACCTCCGCCACTCACACCTCCTCCGGCAGCACTGTCGCAGCCGCAGGAGGGACAGCCGAATCGGTCGTAATCGCTCCAAGAAATGCAAGCGATGTGGAAATCCTTGTCGAGATGTTTAACTACCTCAAAGCCCATAATCATTCCTCGCTTTCGCCTTCGGGTAACTGCAATATTTCTTCTTTATTTGGCTCATACAGTAAGCTCACCACATCCGCGACCGAAAGGCCTCTGATAATTGACGGCACCGGGTCACCCACAACATACACTCGGGTATACCCTTCGTTCTTTATCCCTATAACCCTAGAAACAGCATCTGGCCTGAATGCAAACTCGTTTCCTTCTGAATCCGTAAACATTACAATAGCCATAAACGAGCACCTCCTAGATCGAATTGAGCAATGTTTTTGCCCTAGCCACCTACCACGATTAGATAAGCAAGTAGGGCAAAAACACCTTCGTAAGTCATTATGTAAAAGATCTAGACAGATTAAGTTTGTCTAGCTTTTCTATATAGAAAAGCTCCGATGACACACGGAGCCAAATAACTTGATGCTACCGCAGTACACTTCTGAACTAACTCGCTTTTGTAATTCAAAACTTAGAGCTTCGAGCTCACAGCTTAGAGCTAATCCACACCCAACTGTCTTGTACGTAGGATATTTACACCCTACCCCTCAATTGTAGCACAGATTGTTAATATAGTCAATAGCGAAATCATATTTCAAACAATTTCCCCTGTTATTACAATGACAGTCATTGAAATAGTTACAATGTTTTTCTGGTTTTGGCAAGCTTGTCTCTATTCTGCCCCGGTGCGAAATATTAAAAAGCAAGCGTAGCGTAGTCCAACACCAAATCTTACGGATTTGGTGTTGTGGCGAAACGAAGTGGACCTAAATCACGAATTAGTATTTTCGCCGAGCCGCAAATCCTTCGCATTCCTAGGGCTAATCACTGGTTTCCCAGTCTGTCGCTCGATACTTTTCCGGGCATCACCGGCTATTTTTCCGCTCCGCCTAGCAACATCGGATTGCGGTGCCATCCCCTTGGCATCGCTTGATTTCGACAACTCTTTCGCTGTTGTTTCGGCCAACATATTGAGCGCCAACTCTAAACTCGTCATATTATCGCGCAAATTTTCCTTTTTTAATCCTTTGAATTCCTTGTATTCCCTAACGTCCTTGCCGGACCAGCCATGCGTTAGGATATTCGTCAAAATCGCAAACTCGCGACCTTCCTTTATCCCAGTTCGCTGCCATTCGTCAGTTAATTCCTTGCGAAATTGAATCGACTGCAAGCGTGTATTAATCCATTCTTCACTATATCCCAGATTGCGATACTCCCGCATCGCCCGCTCAATCGTCAGCTCAGGATTTTGCATTTCGTCGATTCGTTCGTTGCCAACAGTAGCCAACCATAGTTTAAAAGGCTCAGCCTTTTTGCTTGGGATTGATTGGACTATGCGCAAGATTTGTTCTGTATCAGCGACGTCGGTTAAGCGCATTTTGCCGTCTGTCGCACGCATTTTCAACCCGTGACAATTTGTCACGGTTTCGTTTCCCTCTTCTTTTAAGCGTTGCTTTAACTTCCTCCAATAGGCGGTCGCATCAACACTATCCGTTAATATCGCCACAATGTCTACAATCGAAAACCACCATTTCTCACCCTCCGCATCCCAAGCCGTGCGGATTTTCTGATTTTCGAATAACTGAATTTTATTCTTCATCATAGTGTAATTATACACGACAACCCAGCCCATGGACTAATCAATCTGACCAACACACACTTTTGCCATTGTGTTCCAACTCCTGTCAAAACCAGATTAGGTACAATTCAAAATGGCGACTCTGCGGCCGCCATTTTGTCTTTCATTCATTTACCCATCACACTGTCCCAGATGTTAAGGTTGTCCTCAACTTTGAAGAAATCTGGACCTCGCAACGCGTTGCAATACTCTAACCAAGCAATGACCTTGGTTTTAGTATCAACTCCCTGATCGGCCCAACCCTGGAGGTCAGAGGACAATTTTTTTGACTTCTTTGGTGGTAGATAATTCCCTGCCCCATACTCGGTTCCGCCCTGCCCATGAACAAAGCTGGCCCACTCGGACCATAATTCCTTAGTGGTGTTCAGCTGCCATGGGAATGCACACAAGGTAGATTTAGAAAAATCTACGCCTTCGCAGTGATGCTCAAGCACTCCTTTGTATCTGTACCAATCAATGCTTCTATTCGTGTCGCCATCGTCAGGCGGCGGAAAATAAATTACCGGTAGTGGCAGCCCACCGCAATGAGGACAGGGTACTATAAAAGACCAGAGTCTCCGCCTGTCTCGATTCTTCTGCTGCCTTTCGCTATTCTTTGAAGCGATCCCGGAGACAATGATAGCCAAAACAGTCAACACGATTCCCAACAAAACGATAATGCCGTTGGCAGCCAAAAACGCACCAACCGTCTCCCAAAAACCCATGTTATGTCCTTTCTCTTTCAAAATTGGTATTTGAATCAAACAACTACGCTGTGTCTACAACTTCTTATAAACACAGTGCAGCTGTCTGACAAATACCTGATACAGGAGAAAATTCATGAATGAAAAACTATTAAAGATCTAGACAATCAGTAATGTCTAGCTTTTCTACAAAGAAAAGCTCCGTGTACACGGAGCACGTCAAACAACGTTATCCGTTACACCCTTTACACCCAACTGTCTTGTGCTGCAGGGGTATTTCTACACCCTACGCTACCATTGTAGCACAGATTGTTAAAATAGTCAACCCTCTCACCAATCTTTTTTAAAAAACATCAACTTAACGCCTCTTTTTACATCTGTCACCATTCTCTAAAATATAGAGTAATACTACTGGGGATTGGTAAGGGGCGAGTGCCTAAATCATACTATTTGTCGATATCTGGAATATAATCATCAACTTTTGGTGGAATGCCGGACACAGCGATGACGGAGATCTTGGCATCGGGTTTGTCATCCGGGGCTTCGGTTTCCATCCAAAACCGGGCGGCAAATCGCATTTGTTTTTCTTTGCTTTCTGTAATCGCATCCACCCCGCCGCCCCACCGATCGACTTCGCGGTATTTCACTTCTGTAAAGTACACTACTTCGTCTTTAATCGAAATAATATCAACCTCGCAAAACTTGGTTTTCCAGTTCCGACCGATGATTTCGTGACCCTTGCCCATTAAGTAATCAGCTGCGACGTCTTCGGCGAGGCCGCCTATCTCAGTTGAAGTGAAACTCGGTGACACGGGCTGAACACTAGCGGAGTCGACTGTGACTTCAGAAACATCTGCAGGCCCGAGTCGAGCCTGGCGGGACACCCAAGCGAGACCCGGCGGCGAAGCCGTTTCTGAAGTCATAGTCGACGGAAGCGGATTAGAAGGATTGGATCCTGAAACAAGTTCAGGATGACCTCCCCCTCTGGATTGCTTCCCCAGCTCCAGTTCTGCGAACTGGAGCTGGGTCGCAATGACATTTGCTACTGGCGTGAAACATACGCGATGAATCGGCAAGACACCATGTTTGGCGATGGCCGCTTGGTGCGCCGCTGTGCCATAACCAACATGACAAGCAAAATCATAGCCATCAAAAACCTTGTCCAGTTGCGCCATATAATCATCCCGCGCTACCTTGGCGACAATCGAAGCCGCCGAAACCGCCGCAATCAGCCCGTCTGCCCGGGGCATAACCGTTACCCGCGGGTCGTCGATCAACCGCATCGTGCCATCGATAATTATCTGATCATATTCACAATCAATCTGCGCCACCGCCCGCTTGGCGCCAAGTTTCAGTGCCGCCGATAGACCAATCTTATCCACCGTCGCCGAACTGACCCAGCCAATCCCAATACCGCTGGCATACTTTTTAATCTCGACCGCCAGTTCCTGGCGTTTTTTGGCGGTTAGTTTTTTGCTATCGTCTAGTCGTAAATAACTCGAATGAGATCCTCGGAACAAGCCATTGCCCCGCACTTGCGTGCTGGTGCGTGGGTTCGAGGACGACGAAGTCGGTTCAGGATGACGAACTGCGAAATCATCACCCAGCACCACCGCCCCCACCACCAGCGGCCCAGCCCACGCCCCACGCCCAACTTCATCAATGCCTAGAATTTTTGACATATCTATAGTATAGCCAAACCGGAGAAAAATCACGAATTTCTCGATTAAAATTTTTCAGTTATTTTCATCTTTCTTTCTCTGAAAGGTATCCTCAGATACATTGAAGAGAAAAAAGATAGAAAATAGGTGAGAAAGACAAGCGAGAAGTCTTGATTTTTCTCTGGTTTGGCTATATACTGCATGCAAGTACAAAACCGACAAAAGTGGGCTAGTCGGCAAGCTAGCACATTTTCAAATCGGTTGTTTTTTATTCCCCGATCGAGAGGAGTTCTTTTATGGAAAATTATACTCAAAAACAGATGGGCCGTGCCATCTTTAAAGAAGCACTTGGGAGAGATTATGATGACACGATTACCGATCGAGTGATTATGAACTCACTTGGCTATATCATGGGTTGGGAGCTTGTATGTGGTTGGTTTAAAGAGACTGATGGTTGTTTCCTGGGTAGTCGAGGTGTCGTTATTGTAAGTGGAACCAATGATATTATGAAAAGGAATGAACCTGAAGATAATCTGCCAATTCCAAAAATCAACTTCAGGCCCGGGTTTTGGGACGGGATGCAGGTGTTAAAGGACGCGTTTGCGCTTTCTGGCTTTGAAGATATGGGTGCTTGGCTAAATCTGCTTAGCACTGTTAGTTTTTTCAGAAAAAATGTCGTGCCAACATGTACGATCAAAGGATTAACCACGTACATAAATGAAGAGATTCGACCAATCACTTCAGAACGTGACCGTCGTTCAAGATATGACCTAGGTGACCGGATCAGAAAAGAGGGTTACGAGAATCTCGACGGGTATTACAAGCTCATCGATATAGAAATTGCACTAGCAGGACTTGAAATGTTAAAAACCGGCCGAGCGGCACTAAGAAACCAAAGAGTAGCAAAGAATAGTCAGGCGCAAATCGAAGCCAAAGTCGCACAGGCCAGAAAGTTTGCAGAAGCAGATGCTGAAAAAGCCCAAACTGAAGCAAAGGCAGCAAAAAAGGAGTTCAGCGCTGCCAAGCGAAAGCTAGCAAAACTCGCTCAAGAAAAACAGCAAGATTCAACTACCCCGCAATAAACAACCGATAAAAAACGCTATCTTTTTTCGGACTTTCGTCCACAGATAGCGTTTTTTTAATAGTAGGTTCCAAAAGTCCGATATGGAATGTATCTCAATCATTCAATTTCAAGCGCCCTACGCGCCTCTGGGTTTATGAATGCACATAGCAAATCGTATGACAATAATGACCTAAAGCGCTTTCTTAAATCATCGGCATCAACTCCGTCTTGTAATTCAATACCATCGTCTTTAACGAGGAAATAATCTCGATATTCGATTTCAAATGCATCCAAATAATCTCTGCCGTACAATTGTATCATTCCGCCTGCACCGTTGCGCTTGGAATATGTTTTCTCAACCGCAATCCCATATTCTCTTAAAGTCTGAAAACTAATCGAGCGTCTGGGCATATTACTTTCTAAATACTCTATAAAAGCATTCGCCACCAGATCTTTAATTTCAACAAAGACAAACATAAAGACACCTCCTGAAAATTTTTGGTCCCTACTTGGGAATGTACATTACATCGTAACACGCAAGATCATATCAGATTATAGTTAGTGTCGTCAATACACTAATTACGCTTATGATAAATTCAACTATCGAACTATTAAACTATTTAACCACCCACGTTCGTGTTATAATGACACTATCATGACAAAGCAAAATCAATCCAGCCCCATTAGATACGATAAGTTATCTAACGGGGTGAAAGTGAAATACACCCCACCTACCTTGACGGTGGATATGGTTGTATTTCAGGTCAATAACGACAAACTAGAAGTATTATTAACCAAACGCGCCAACGAACCATTCAAAAATGCCTGGGCTCTGCCCGGTGGTTACGTGGCAGCCGACCATACACTGCTAGAAGCAGCCAAAAAAATCATGCTGCATAAAGTTGGAATCAGTATCGATTCCCAACTGTCCCATATCGAACAACTGCAAGCTTTTGATAGTATAGCCCGCGACCCGCGGGGTCATGCTGTGGCGATTACCTATTCGGGCTATGGGCGCGATATTATTCCCAATAGTCCCGCCCAAATCACGCAGTTTTTTGATGTTAATAAGTTACCAAAACTGGCTTTCGACCACATTGATATTATCAAATACGCCCTGCACCGCCTGCGCACTCGCTTGGGCTACACCAACCTGGCTTCGGCCTTTATGCCCTATGAATTTACTTTGACTGAACTGCAAAACACATATGAAGCAATCCTTAGTAAAACCCTTGACAAACGAAATTTCCGAAAACGCATCACCAACCTTGATATGCTGCACGATACCGGCAAAACTACCAAGGGTGGCGCCCATCGCCCAGCCAGGCTATACCGATTCTGTTACAAAGAAATAGCCGTGGTCAAGTCGAATCGATTTTAGTATCAAGCGACTCCCAACACCCTACCTGGCGCTACGACGAACCCGCGAACTCGAACTGATTTAAATACAGGAAAGCCCGAGGAAGCAAGGGTGATTCCTATATTTAAGTGTGAGGGTTCTACGGCGTGAGGAGAGTGCCGCCTGGTGGGGTGCGGGGAGTCGCTTGATAAGGACCTGGATTGCTTCGGGCTTCGCCCTCGCAATGACGTGCTGTGATTAGTTACTTATTGTACTATTGACACTAACTAAATAACTTGTTATAGTTTTGATATAATGAGTGAAGTGTTATCAGTAGCGAAAAATGAATTGGAATTACTATCAAATGATCAGCAAAAAATCATTGAGGAACTTTTCGGTTGCTCCGCTTCTGAACTAATCACCAGCCCTACCGAACATGGCAATATGTCTTACCTTCGCAGTATCATAAAAACTCCCGACGGCCAGCAGTTTTTTATGAAGTGCATCGTGCCTGAAAGATATTATGACGACGATAACCCAGCCAGTTATTATATCGCCAGCGAACTCCGGCACCTCGACAACGAAGCCCGGGCGCTGATGTTTTTAAACGAACAAATGCCCGGGTTCGTCCCCCAGGTTCATAAATATGACCGCGATGCCAAGTTGCTTGTGACCGAATACTTGCCCGACCAATGGGTTGCGCCGACCGATCCCGACCAACTGAAACTTTATTGGGAGTCAGTTTCTGGTTTACTCAAAAAAATACAGACGTTACCCATACCAGACTGGGTTGATAAAGAATCCCCATCCTTAAAGCGGATCAAGGCCAACAGTTGGGGTAGTTTTGATTTTTCCAACTTCCCTGATGATGTTAGGGAAATATGCCAAGTCCTTGAACCGCGTGGCCTTGAGGCGGTTGCTAGGTGCCGGGGCGAGTTTTTGACCCATCACGATGCCCGGCCCGAAAACATTGGTTGGAATCCCAAAACTGGTGAGGCCCACATTATCGACCCGAGTTGGTTTGGCTTGGGGCCTAAAAATGCCGACACCACGATGTTTTTAATCAGCCTGGCTGCATCGGGTATCGACGTTTCTGAATTTATTAACGAAGAAACTTTCAACCCCGACTACGCCCTGGTTCGTGCCGGTTGGCTGCTGTCGCGCTCTAGCCGACCAGAATCAAAATTCGCCAAACCAGGCATGCGCGAATCACAACTTCGGGCTGCCCTCTCTGCGATCCGGCTGATTATGTAGGACCAGTTCTAAAACAGCAATGCGGTGCACACTTCTGACTAATTGTACTATTTACACTAACTATGATGTGTGCTATGCTTTTTCATGATAGGTTAGTGTAGTAAGTACAATAACCTTTAGCTCTTTACCAACTAATGTAAGAAAGGAAGGTGGTAATGATGTTACTGTTAAACGGAAAAATCATAGAAATTAAGGAATTCCCTAACCGCGAAGCTAAAATAACGGACTTTACCTGTCGGCCCGATAAAAATACCATCGAACTAAAGTATGAAGATGATCGCGATTTAACCCGTCTATGGTTTGTCAAAAAGCGCATTGATGACTTAGGTGCCGAGGCCTCCCTGTTTATGTGGTACATGCCCTATTCGCGCATGGACCGCCAAATCGAAGGGGACCTGTTCACTCTAAAGTACATATGTGATTTTCTGGCCAAGCTAAATTTCAAACATATTGTCATTCTGGATCCACATTCTGATGCTACATCTGATCTGCTGGCTGAGCACAATCTAAGTTTTTCAACTGTTCGGATTGATTGGCTTACTCAGGTAATGGCGAATATCGATTTTGATCCGAAATTTGATGCTATTGTATTACCGGACAAAGGAGCTGCTAAGCGCTATAGCCATGACGAGCTGGAGCAATTTAAGAACGTGTGCGTTTTTGATAAAAAGCGCGACCCAATAACCGGCCGAATTGAAAGTATCGAAATGATCGATGGCCACATTAATCCAGGATGTAAATGCATCATCATGGATGATTTATGCAGTAAGGGCGGAACGTTTTTAGCTACTGGACAGATTTTGCGTAAATCTGGCGCAAGTTTTGTCGCGCTAAGCGTTACTCACTTGGAACCATCCGTACAAAATGGCAAATTGTTGACTGACGAATCACCCATTGATGTGATTTATGCCAGTCGATCAATGCCCGAAGTTATTCACGATCGAATCAAGTATCTGGAAGTGGAGGTTGATAACTATGTTTAAACAAGTGACACCAAACCCAATTTTATGGACGGATGGGTACAAATTCCTGCACAAGGATCAGTACCCGCCCAACACAACTTGGGTTTACGAAACCTGGACGCCGCGTAAATCACGAATTGATGGCGTAACCCATGCTGTCTGGTTCGGACTACAGAGTGCTATGATGGAAATTGCTAATCAGTACCAAGTCGGCTTTTTTGATCGGCCACTGGACGTGGTGATGAATGAAATCGAAACCAACTTTCGAGAAATCTATTCAAAAACTAACCCCCAGATGGTAGAAAATTACGATTTTTCACATTTTGTGGCCTTGCATAAACTAGGCTATTTACCAATCATGGTAAAGTCGCTACCAGAAGGCAGTTTTGTGCCGATTGGCGTGCCCATGATGACGATCGAAAACACCCTGCCCGAGTTTTACTGGTTACCAGGATTTTTGGAAATCGTACTATCGAATTCCATATGGCAACCAACCACTTGTGCCACAATAGCCGATAAATATCGTCGGATATTGAGTAGATATGCGAAAATGACCGGCGTTGATACGGCATTAGTAGCCAATCAAGCTGGCGATTTTTCGATGCGAGGCATGGCCGGACCCGAGGCTGCCTATCGTGCGGCTGGCGGTCATTTGTTAAGCTTCAATGTCAGCAGCACAATTTCAGTTCGCGAATACCTAAAAACCTATTACGATGCCGGACCAGACGTTAGTGTTTATGGTCCATCCACCGAACATAGCGTCATGTGTGCCTATGGTCCAGATGACGAAGCCGGTGTATACAGGCGGCTAATTACCGAGGTTTACCCCAGCGGGAATGTCACAATAGTGTCCGATTCGTATGATTTTTGGGGCGTAGTCGAAAATGTCTTGCCACAGATCAAGGATGAAATCCTAGCCAGAAGTGGCCGGGTTGGCATCCGACCCGATAGTGGTGATCCTGTTAAGATTTTGTGCGGTGACATAAACAGCGATAACCGATTCGCCCGCAGGGGCTTGGTGGAATGTCTATGGGATCTATTCGGTGGCAGCGTCAATACCTTTGGTTTTAAGGAGCTAGATCCCCATATCACTGCTGTTTATGGTGATGCAATCACACCCGAACGAGCCGAGGCCATTTGCCGCGGTTTGATGGAAAAAGGTTTTGCCAGCACCAACTGGGTCCCAGGCATTGGATCATATACTTACCAATATATGACGCGTGATACCCTTGGCTTTGCGCTCAAATGCACGGCGGCAATCATCGATGGTAAGTTTACTCCGATCTTCAAAGACCCCAAGACCGACACCGGGAATCTCAAGAAATCTCAGCTTGGTCAGGTGGCAGTGGTGTTCGAGAATGATGAATACCGCTGCATTGATGGTCTCAGAATGATCGACAGTGATTATCGTGTTATTGGCGACCAATTACAAACCTTGTTCAAAGACGGTGAATTTCATCGTTCTCAGTCTTGGGATAGTATCAAAGACAGGGTTCGGTCTGAATCAGCCAGAGTTTACGGGAAGAGAGGAGGATTATCATGACTCATCGAAACGGAGTTCGAATCTACAACGGTTACGCCGAACCATTCATCGCTCAGAAGCAGTTTGTAATCACCGATCAGAATGTCCATGAGCACATCGCCCGTATCGGCCAATCTATCCGTAAGTACGTAAACGATAATAATCGTGATGGCGTGGTGGTTGGTCTGTCGGGCGGAGTCGACAGCGCTGTTGTAGCACGACTGGTCCAGATGTCCGGCGTGCCGCTGCTTGCTCTACTTATGCCGAATGGTGAAGCGGGAAAGCAGTTAACCAGCTTCAAAAATGCCTTGGATTTGGTCGAAAAATTTGCTATTCCATATCGAATCATCGATATCGAACCAGCCTGCGCGGCTCTTATGTTACCAGATAACGACCCAATTGTATTGGCTGCGACCGAGCAAAACCGCCAGCTGGCGCGCATGAATATCGCACCACGAATCAGGAAAGACAAGCTGTACGAAGTAGCCCAGCTTGAGCGAAAATTGGTTATTGGAACCAGCAATATGGTTGAGCGCCTGCTTGGTCACTCCACTAAGGGCGGTGACAGCATCTACGATTTCGGTCTTTTGGATTGGATGGTCAAGCGAGAAGTCTACGTTTCATCACGGGCTTTGGAGATACTGGACGCCATCAACAACCAGCCACCTTCTGCTGACCTATACGAAGGTCAAACCGATGAGGCTGAGTTTGGGTTCAGCTATGACCAAGTTGATGATTTCATCCTTAGGGGCACCAGTGGTGACCAGAAAATCGACGAGCTCATCGACCAGCGTTACCTATCAAGCCAACACAAGCGCGAACCCGCACCGAGCTATCGTGGGTAATCGCCTCAATGGACTTACACTAGTTGAAAACCGATATATAGGAAATTTCGTGGAGGTTTTTAGCCCACTTTCTCCCTGTTAAAACCCAATAAGTAATGTGGTAAGACATTACTTATTATGAAACAACGA
>Ga0209737_10001121_pt1 | contig 19736 bp, 13 predicted proteins | sample TergutCu122P3_FD_187284 | JGI IMG/M metagenome (GOLD analysis project Ga0209737, IMG submission 187284) | Cubitermes ugandensis P3 segment gut microbial communities from Kakamega Forest, Kenya - Cu122 P3 (SPAdes) (version 2) | ecosystem: Host-associated > Arthropoda: Insects > Digestive system...
AAATGATTTATTTACGTGTGGATTCAAATTAACTCTGGTATTTCTACTGAATATATGGTATCATTGACCACTGAAGTTAATTTGAATCCACACGTAAATAAATCATTTGCTCCATCAATGTTACGTTACTTACAAACCAGTGGATACACTAACTTCGATTTACTTTATGAGAACACAGTAACGAATTTTATACCAAAAACAATGCAATTAGGTATAATAGATATATAAGAGGATTAATATATGTCATTTGGATTATTTCGTAATACATCTCAACATTCATTAGGTTCTAATGTTCAGTCCGTACCAACTAATACTTGGACCGATAGTGCAGCTACTTTTAATCAACCCTGGAATAATTCTATGAGTTATAGCGGTGGTGCTGCTGGTGGCTCTAATTTTGGTTTTGGTAGTATGCTTGGAGCAGTTCAAAACCTAAGTACAATAGGAAATAATTTAACTAGTTTATTTGGTAAAAACACTATGGGTGCTGGACAACTTCTTATGGCAAGAAATATGTATAAATTAGGTAAACAAAACCTTGCTCTTGGTAGAGAGAAATTTGGATTTGAGAAAGCTTTAGCTAATCGTAACATAGCCAACCAAGCAAAAATTATCAATAACCAATATAATAATGCTGCTAGAATGTCTGCTGCTTTAATGGGTGGTGATCCTGCCTTAACACAACAATATTTACAAAAGACACAACAAAAGCATGTTGATGCTTCACCAGTAGGATAATAGTATGGGTAGAGGTAGTAGTTTAGACTGGAATCCAGTAGGTGTGAATTTCAGTGGTTCCAACCAAGCAAGAGCAGCAGGTATGGAGAAGATATCCCAAGTAGGGACTATCTTTGGTCAAATGCGTCAACAAGCTATTGAACAAGAGCAAAGAGATATTGATAATGCATATAGAACTAAAATGTTGGGATTACAAGAATCTAAATTTGAAGAGAGTAAACGTCAATTTAACGTAACTGATGAGTTTAATCGGTTACGACATATGGAAGAAATGAAGCTTAAAGAATCTCAATTAGAGCAAGATTGGAGTAAGGCTTTATTACAATCAGAAACATCTATTAAAGTTGCTGGTATTAATAATGCAGCTTCTATTGGTGCATTACGTGAACTTCAAAATGAACGTAATATTTATAGTCAAGTTGCACAGATGGCTCATGAAATGGACTTTGAAAATATGGATGACAGAGATGCATTCATTGCTACACAAATGGGTAAAGCCGGGTTCTCTCGTTATAATGAAAGTATGATGGCATTTCGTCAAAATCAAGAAAAACAACAACTAGCTGCATTAAAAGCATCATTTGAACAAAATGCTTCGCTTGAACGTCAAAGACGAGAACAAGCTGTTGCGGGTAGAGCAGCATTGTCCGAAACATTAAGTCATTTACCAGACAGATGGAGATTAACAGGTAGCAATCCTAGTACCGCAGGTCACAAGTTTGTTGATGCTATGCGGAACAATTATGGTTTAAATGATGGTGATATAAACAACATATTAGTTGGTATGGGTGTTACAGATGAAAAAAATGTCCGTGGTAGGTTAAGCTTCTTCTTTAGAGACTTAGTATCCGACATGGATAGATTTACTAATGCAACTACTATGGAGCAACGTGATGCTACCAAGGTGGGTAGACGAGCTATTGCCCTTAACATGGAAAGTTTACAACATGAAAACATATTAGCAATTAATGCTGGTAATAGACAACGACAAAATGAAATTGAAGCAGAACTTCGTAAGTTGAAACGTAGAGAGGAGGCTGCTGCTGCTGAACAACTACGACAAGAACGATTACAAAATCAGACAACTAATTCCGCTGCTCCAGGTATCTCCCAATTAACCTCTGCTCCGTCACACCAACGTAATTTAACATTAGGTGATATAGGACAAAAAATTATGGATACTCAAACTCCACCTGGAGACTCACGAATAAATAGACTTATAGGTGGAAACCAAGCTCAAGCAGCACACGAATCCCCTCGGACTATCACACCTGAACAAATAAAAGCTTTAGAAGAACATAATAAAGAATTACAAAGAGTTCAAAATCAAGTAACGACCCTTAATTTTCAAATGCAAAATAGAGACATAACAAGTGAAGAAAGGCAAAAACTCCGACAACAACGAGATGCAAAACAAAAAGAACTAGAACGTCTTCGTCAAGTCAAAATTACACAATAAGGAAATATATGTTTACTTCTGAACATACTGAGCAAACATTTCGTGAAAAATTACAACAAATGAGTAATACCATTAATGAGAAGTTTGAAAATACCCAATTTTCTCAAATGGAAAAACAACAATCATTTATTGATAATATTGTTCAATCGGCTACACCAGAACAAGTAGCTTTAGCACAAGCCTATGAGCTACGTTCTCAATACCTAAATAATTTACGAAACTTTGCTGATGCATACGATAATGATGGTCGTATAGGTGAAACCATAGATATGGCTAAAGCTAGTGTCTATGGTGCTAGTATGCGTTTACTTAGTGCTTTAGATTTTGGTACTGATATTCTAACTGGTGGTAGACGCATATCTCAACTTACAGGTAGTGACTTAGCTTCATGGGCAGATAATGACGCTAGACAGATGATGGCTGATGCTTGGGCAGGAGTAAAACTATCTACTCGTGAAGCTTATGCTCAAGGTATGATGGAAGCTGATGAACACTGGAACAATGGAAACTACGCTAGAGCTATCATTGGCTGGATGAGTCAAATAGATAGAGTATTAGCTGATTCTGCCTCTTCTATGGTTCTTATGACTGCTGGTGGTGTTGCTACTGGTGGATTAGGAGTAGCTGGTGCTGTAGCTGCTAGAACTGGTAGTGCTGCTGTAGGTAGTGTATTTTCTGCTGGATTAGCTTCTTCTGGTGCTGCTCTTGATATGACTCTTCGTACTATGGATGAGTTTAGAGCTAATAATGGTTATGATATGCCTGGACATATGGTAGCTACTTTATTTGCTGCTAATACAGCTACCCTTATTCCACAACAATTCTTAATAGCTATAGGATTTGATAAACTACTTCCTACCGCTGTATCAAGTCAATTTCATAGAATTTACCAACCCAAAGCCCTACCCAGTAGACTACAACTTACTGCTGGAGCTACTGCTTTTGAAACAGTACAAGAAGGAATGCAAGATGTTCTTGAAAGATACTTTAGTCAAGAACAAACAAATAAACAGACTTTTTCTGAAAAACTATTCACACAAGATACTATTAAAGCTGGTATCATAGGTGGACTTGCTGGTGGTACTCTTACTGGTACTGCTTCTGGTATTACTGCTCCTTTTGCTATTAAATCTGAAGCTATCCGTAATAGATATGTTCAGATGATAAACAATCGTGAAGCTAATGAATCAAGTATTGGTATATCTGGTGTTAGGGGTAGACCCCTTAGTGATAGTGCCATTGAATTTTCAAATTCTATTTTAGAAAAAATCAATCAAGGTTTCAATTATACATACAAAGAACTAACTAAGTTTTTACTTAACCCCAACCTTAGTGAAAAAGCAGCGTTTGAGGTAGCTAAACAACGTAGTAATCAAATTATGGCTGAACTTGTTAAAGGTAACGACAAGGTATTAAAAGAATTTGGTCATAATAGAGAAACTGCTTTTGAAGAATTTGTATTTTACTCAGACGTACATGGAGCGCATTCAAACCAACGTTCTGTCACTGATGTTTCTATCAGTGAATTGAATAAACGTAAAGATATGGTAGTCAATGTTGGTAAACAACTAGGTTTTACTGAATCACAAATAAATCGTATTATCTCTGCTTCAGGAAATACATTGAAATATGGCTCAAGCGGTTACTTTACTCTTTCTCAACGATTGGACTATTTAAATACCAAACTTGGAAATAAGTCATTATCTAAATCAGAAAGAAACTTGTTTGAAACTATGAAATCTGACTTAGAAAAAAGGTTATCCACTGTTGCTTATATTTTAGATCAACAAATACAAGATGCTTCTATTAAAGCCAGCAGTCTTACTACAAGTGATAGAAAGCGTGTAGCTATGATGTTTGCTGATAAAGGTAAGCAACTTTATATGGATCGTTCTGAGTTAGTTAATGACCCTTACACCAGTGGTAAAGGTATTCACGGTATTATTCAAAATATTGTTAAAAGTGCTAAAGAGTTATCTGATATACAAAAAAGACTAAAAATTTCTAATCCTATAAATATGAATAGTATTAAAGAAAATTTAAAGCGATATCGTACTGCTATTCATTCACTTCAGAAAAAAGCTAAAACAGAAAGCAAAAGTACAAAACCAACTATTTTAACACAGAAAGAACTGACACAAGTAATAAAGAACTTGGTTAGAGCAGCTTCTACAGATAATACTACTAAGAAAGGCTCTATTCTTTCTGATTTACAAAACTTAACTAAAGAACAGTTAAAACAAGTACAACAGTTACTTAAAGCAAAACCTAATCAAAAAGCCCAAGAAGCTTTTGATAGTTTACAAGGTCTTTTAAAACAAGCTAAGACTTTTGAACAGGAAGTAACTAAAGAAGGCTCTGCTGTTCGTAAAATAGCTGAAAAATTTAAGGATACTTTTACTAAAAGTAAAATTGAGAACTTAAATACACCAGATGAATTTAATAAAATCTTAGGTAAAGTAAAACCATTATGGGAAAAACTTAAAAGGCTGGCAACTGTTGATAATTCATATGAAACTTTAGCTAAATACTATGAAGATCGTCTTTCTGAATTAGTTACTAAACGAGAAGACTTAGACACTAAACAAATAAAAGAAAGTAAAGAATATGAAGCTAAGTTAGTACAAGACGCTAAAACTAAGCCTGAAGCTGTTGATACGCTCAAAGAATTTAATAATGTCAAACAGGAATTTACTAAACAACTCAATAGAATTCGCCCTAATAGTAAAATACAAAATGAACTTCATGCTTTAGTATTAACAACGATGTTATCCAGTAGGGCCAATCAACTTGGAATGACTATAGCTGAACTTCACTCTATAGAACCCTTTAAATTTGACCAAGCAACAAATGGTCTAAATGTGTTTAATCAATTTATTGGTAGTGAAGCAGATTTAGATGCTGTTATATTAGATAAAAAAATAGAAGCTGAATCACGACTTAAACAAGGAGATGATCCTGAATTAGTACGTCAACAAACAGGTTGGTTAAAGGGTTTAGATGGTGAACTACGATATGAGGTATCTGATTTTTTAGATAAAATAGACTTTTCAGGTGTAATTGTGTCTTATTTACCTGGTAAAGTAAAACGTGGTTCTACCATGTTATTACATGAAGTATACCAGAACGAAGTCTTATATAGTCATTATCCACAACTACACGATGTAGAAGTTCATTTTGCTCAATTAAAAGGAAGAATGGGATATTATGATTACCGTACCAAACGTATTGTACTAAATGTGTTACTATTAAAGAAACGACCGGATATATTAAAACAAACACTTGTCCATGAAGTACAACATGCCATACAACATATTGAAAATTGGGCCAGAGGTGGTAGTGTATCCGAATTTTATTCTATACCAATTAAAACTCTTAGACAAGGACTTTTTAATGCCCTATTTAATAATGTTCCTGGTGGGAAAGAATTAGAAAAAATACATAAGTCTTGGAGGGGTATAGATCAAAATAAACTGTCAACTTTAAGTCAACAATACCCTGAATTGGTAGACCAATATCAGTCAATTCGAGAATCGTCTGAAGACCAAATTAGAGGAACATATGTTCTAAACCTAGCTGGTGAAATTGAAGCTGATGTTACTATGGAAAGAATAGGGTTGTCTACACAACAACGTATTGCAACTAAACCAGAGTTTAAGTTTAAAAGTTGGTTAAAACCTCTAGTTATCGCAGCTAATGAGAGTATAACTAAAAAGAACATCAAATTACACCAGACTGACCAAAACACTGTTCGTGGTACATATGATGCTTTATCATTCATTGTGTCTTTAACTAACAATGCAAATGCTTCTACTACTTTACATGAAGGTTCTCATGCCTTTCTACAACTTGATATTAAATTAGCCAATTACCTTATTAATAAACGTAATAAAGGAGAAAGCTTAACTTCGGGTGAAAGACAACTTTTAGCCTCCGTAGCTACAACTTTGAATTGGTTTAATCAAACAAATAATAACCAACTTGCTGGTGATACAAAGTCTCTTAGTAGTCTTTTAAAAGCATGGAATAACCTTAGCTTTAATGAAATGACCGGGTATCATGAACAATACGCAAGAGGTTTTGAACAATACATACTAATAGGTAAAGCTCCAATTAATCAACTTCAACCAATATTCAGTCAACTAATGAGGTGGTTCAGAGATGTTTATGGTTCTGTAAAGGATTTTCTTAGTAGGAATAAAGATGCTAAACCTCTGAATAATAAAATGATAAGAGTGTTTGATAAGTTGTTCTCTGATGCAACAATTGAGAATAAACAACAAGGACTAATAGAAAGTATTATAGACCAATTTGGTATACAACAGGTTGAGTTCAGTACAGAAGCCATAGCTAAAATACCTTCACTTGAATTAGCTAGAGAAAAGTTTACTCAATTAAATAACCATTTAAAAAGAGTCGATTTTTATAAGAGTCATTTCAGTGATAAGTATCCTCAATTTAATGAGTTATCATCTTACTTTACTAAAGCTAAGGAAGAATTAACAGAAAAAGGTAATGTACTTAAAAAAGCATTCCCCTTACAAACATATGAAACTGTTAGAACTAAATCCGACTATGTAATTAATGAAGTATTCAAAACTTTATCAGCTATATACCAAATAGGTAGTAAGCCTTTTAAGCTAATTAATGAACTTCGTGTAGGTCAACCTGAAACAAAGTTTGCTATTGAACCATTAGCTAAAGTTTATGAACATACAGATTTAGTTAATAAGACAGTTAGTGAACTAATACCTGATTTTAAAAAGACAACAGGATTAAAACCTGATATTAAAGACCAAAAAGCTTATATAAATACTCTTATTAGTAAGCATCCAGCTATGAGAGTATTGTATGATATGGATATAAATCATCAAACAGGTGATATTAAACTAATACCAAATCAAAATGTTCTTCTTGCCATTGACTTTTCGATGCGTCAAGGTATAACCACTATGGATTTTAATCCTACTGAAGTTGCTGCTATGAGAGTCATGTACGGTATTAGTGAAGATACCAGCCCTGCGGATTTTGTTGCTCAAGTTAGACAACTTGCTGTAAATAATGGTGTTATGCAAACTGTAGTTGCTGATATGTTAGGTAGACAAATTTTAAAAAACTTAGGTTTAGTAGTAAATACTCATGATGGAACAGTTAATTTCTATGATAGACTAGCTACTGACTTAGGAACCTTTGCACTACGGTATGCACATCAAAATAAGTGGATTACTATAAATAAATTTGTACCTACAGAGGGTCATTTTTTATATAATAAAGAAACTGCTCAGAAACTTGGTGATAACTACGCTATTGAATTTATCAAACTTAATAGGACTGAAGCTAAAACTATTCGTACTAACTACAAGGGTACAAAAGAAAATAACTTTCAAGATGGATTAAAAGTTAGATACCTAACGGAATCACAGACCAGTGAAAAACCAACTCAAACTCCATCTGTTGTTGGTAAAGAACCCACTGTTCGTCATACTAATGGTATAGCGAAAGTAGCGGATTACGTTAGAAGTGTCTACACTAAATTATTTGGTGTACCCTATACACTTAATAAAGAACTTGTTACTAGACTAGAAAATGTAAATCAAGACGCTTTATTATATGTTATGGGATATATTGATGAACAAAGTGCTGAATTTAAGGCTATGTCTAAAAACGAGAAAGAATCACAATTAGGACGTAATGAGACTATTAGACGAGAATTAGAAGATTTAGTAAATTTAAATTATGAAGGTGGACAATCCTGGTTCTTTAAATGGTTCATGGCTAAAAATGGTCGTACCCATATTAATTCCAGAGAAGTAAATCCCCAAGGTAATAAATTATTACAACGCTTTATGATTATTCCTGAAGGTGTAAAGACCAAATTCACTTATAGTCCTGAACAAATGAATGAAGCATACTATGCTATTGCTCAAGCCTTTGATAATCTTGGACATAGAAAATACACAGAACAGTTTGGTAAAGACTTTATTAAGAGGTTTAACACTAAAGTAAAAAGAAATGAATTATTTAACGACTTAGTTACGTTAAAAGAGAATAAATTCAAACAAAAATATGGTTTTGGTATTGAAAATAGAGGTCATGCCTTAAATGTATTTGAATTTGTTGATAAATACTGGACGAACTACAAAAATAAAGTTCCGTTTGACAGTTATTTGGTAGTAGAAAATGATTCTGCCACTTCTGGTTACTTTATTAAAATGTTGTTATTTCCAAATCCAAAACTCTTAAAAGAATTTGGAGATAGAGTGGGTATTTTACCTAAGAATTACAAACACGGTCAGATGTCTATGCATGAGTTAAAGAAAATGGATGGTTTTAATGACTTGTATAAGACAATGGCTCAAAGACTAATTCTTCCATCAATACATCGCACAAAAGATATGAGTTGGTCTACTGAAATAGAATTTAATGAACAAACTAAAGTTTTGTTTAATACCAACCAACTAGAAGCTGCTTATGTAACTATTTTTGATGCGTTACCACAAAAAGCTGAAGATGGTTCCATAACTAAAGAACTTAGAGAGTTATTTAAAAATCCTACTATGATATTTGGTTATACGGCTGGTAAAGAGTCTATTTCTGGTCAACTATCCCGAAACATCATGAATGATTTAATAAATAAATACTTACAAATAATAGATGGTAAAGAAATAAATATAAGTGATAAAGAACGTACTGCTATTATTAATACTTTCAACTTTATTCAGTCTAAATTAGCCAATCAAGGAAACTTAGCTAATATTTTACGTGAAACATTAACTTCCAGAATTTGGTTAAAAGATATTAAAAAGAAAGGTAATGTTTCCTTAGAGCAGTTCTTTAATGAAGTTTTAGCACCTACATATGGACAATCTGTTTGGAATGTGCTTGAAGAGTCTTTTAGACCTTTCATGGATTTCAACAGTAGTATGAATGTTATGTTTAATACCATGTTCAAATATTTTGAACTAGAATTTAATAAACGTATGGCTGAATTAAATAAAAAGTATGGTAATGAAATACCATTAAAAGTTGAAAGAGAAGTCATAAATGACCTATTTACTCTAATGCCTGTTATGAGATTGGCATATTCACAATCTCTTGACCAAGGTATGTTATTAATGAATTCTGAAAGAAAAGTAAGTGAACAATCTGCTGTTCAAACTTACTATAAGAATGAAAAAGGGCAGACAGTATCAGATACTACACATGCAAATGTAAGAAAATGGATTGATGCAAATAAAGCTGGTGCTGTTTTGCCCATACACTTCTCTGACGCAACTATGATGATGATGTTGATGCATAAATACACTACTGATATTTTACCTATCCATGATGCTTATGTTGGTTCTGCTTTTATAAATTCAAAGGTATCACGTGACTATAATAAAAATGCTTTCATGTACGGAAGAGACTTTAATCTTTACCAAGAGCTAGTAAATAGATTTAAAGAAGTAATAAATAATGCTAAAGAATTAGGTTATAATGTAAATACAGACAATATCATTGATAAGTTTGGTAACTATAGTGAAACATCAATCAATCCTATTGATGGTACTACTATAACAAATACTCCAACTATTCAAGAGTGGTTAAACAATACCTTAGAACCATTAGTTAAAATAAATAACAACGATAGAGATGCTTTTTATGGTACTCCTAATGACTACCATGAAGGGGTTACTATTACCAACATGGATGGTAGTCAAGGTTCTCATTATACTGTTACAGGTAAGGAAGAATACTTAGGTAGTACAAGTTTCACAAAAGCAGCTAATCGATATCGTAAAGTGACTCAAGATACATTAGGTAGCGACCCTAGTGGTTTTACGGCTTCTGAAACTTTAGAAGGATTTGAAAGGACAGCTTTGTATGAACCTCGTAGTAGAATACAGATGCTCAAGAAGCTGTTTGATATGGATAGAAATAAAGTTTCTCGTACTCACCTTACTCACTTGAGTCATCTGGTAGAGAAAATTAATCTTAATCATGCTAAAGAACTTGTTATTGATGTATTTGGTGACTTCCGTACTCAAGGTATGTTCTTACCAGCTAAGGACGGTCAACCTGATAGGATTAAGATTGCTTATGATAAAGGGCCAAGAACCTATAAAGGTGCTATGGTGGATGGAGTGTGGAATCCGAATGTGGAATACTCTATGCGTAACTTCGATGGTAAACGTAATATGGGTATATACTCCTTTAGTTCTATGGCAGAACTCTTTGCACATGAAATGGTACATGCTGGAATATGGTATCCTATAGAGAATCATAGATTGTTGAAACAAACCAAAAATGTACAAGCTTTACTTGACCTACATAGACAAGCTAAATTAGCTAAAGATACTCATGGTAATCCCCTTATTACTTGGAAAGACTTCTTACCTGAGAATTACGATCCTGCTTATCAAGCTATATATGAGGCTAAAGCTAAAGAACTGTATAGCTATATCTTTGACTTTACTTCTCGTAAGGACATATCTAAAGAAAAGAATATAGAACAACTTAGAAGTCTACATGAATTTGTAGCTTATGGAATGACTCATTCTGGTCTTATGAGTAAGTTACAACAAGCTACATTTCAAGAACGTAATATTCATGGTAAGGTCAGTTTACTTGATAGGTTACTTTCTCTCGGTACTGCTCTTATCAATATGTTTACAAATAAAGGTACTCTTACTGATGTTAAAAATGTACTTAAAGGTATAGAATCGTATCAGGATAAATACACTTTACTTGAATCATTGGAAAAAATACATGACCGTATTAATGGAATACATACCTCTTTTATAGGTAAGCTTTCTTCTCATCCTTTACGTTTAGTAGAGATATTTAGTACATTCATTGGTGATTTAGTTAGTTGGGGAGATAAAACTATCAGTCCATTTACCAGTGCTATTCCGAATCTCTTTGATAGGATTGGATACAGACCTAGATCGTTACCTGTTCATGCTAGTATACTGGACTATGGTAGAGTGTATTTAGAAACCTTAGCTTTATTCGCTTTTAGTCGTAATGCTAGACAACGCTTAGGTACGTTCTTATCTGAAACAATGGAAATTAGTCAACAAAGTGCTGTTCAAACAATATTACGTGATATTCAACAACCTGGAGAAATGACTTCCAGATTGGAATCATTAGCCCAATTAACTCGTGTTATTGAAAGAGCTAGTAAACTTCAAGAGACTATTGTAAAAGAGGACTTACTTAATGGATTTAAAAATAAAGGTAAAGACTTAACAGAAATACATAAGAAAGCATTAACAGAAGTGGGATTACGTACTGACCTTAGTTCCCTATTAGAAAATGAGACTTCAATAGAAGTTATAAAAGATTTTCTTAATCACCCAGAGAAAATACAAGGTGCTATTGATACTATTCATTCCGAATTTTTATCATTACCCAAAATACAAAGTAATTTTTATAAAACCCATGCTAATCTCTTAGGAGAATTCATGGTTACACAGAATGGTTTTGAAGCTGGTTTGCTTAATGCTCACAATATAGCTGGAGGAGTGGGATTAGGAGAGAATGGTAAGTTTAAATTTACACCAGAGTTAATTAAGAAAATTGATCAATTGGCTACATTACACGCTTTACAGTACGCTAAAGAATATACTCCTGATAGTATGAGTATTTTAACTATTATGATTAATGAAGACACTAATGGTGTACAAAACTTTCTTCAAACCCATAAAACATTCGTACAAGAAACATCTGATAGTAACTTTTTACTTCCCATACACCAAATAAAAGGATATACTAAAGCTCTGATGGATGGTTCTATTGATGTACAAGTAAAACCTATTTCTGAACGATCTACTTTAGAAGAATCAGGTTATGAATTCATTAGACCTATTAGTAATCAATTAATAGGTAGAAATGACTTAGCTATATACAGACGTACTTGGAATACCAGAGAGCATAGACAATCTGCTACACTTTTGTATTCTGGACAAAACGCTATTGGTACATCTCTATTTGAATCAGCTTATGAGTTGTGGCAAGATGTAACTCCTGGTAATATTGATATGCGTCAAGTAAGAGATACTAAAAATGCATTATTTGTACAAGCTAGTAAAATAGCCAGTAAAATGAATAAACTGGCTTTAGAAGGAAAACTAACTAATAACATAGCAAAACAAATGACCAAAGGGTACTTACCTATTATTAGTCCTGATGGTAAATACTCTGATTTCCGTGTTGGTATGACATTAAAAGAGAAATCGGAATTGTTTAATATGAATCATGATGGTATTGAAATTATGGGTAAGATGTATGCCCAAAAGAATACCAAAATGTCAGCTTCCATACAGAATCAAATTATTGCTGATTTTCTTGAAAATGACATGAAGCAAAATATGGATGAGTTTACTAAACGTACTAAAGACCAAAATTTTAACTACATTCTTATGGAAAAGGATAGTCCTAATCAGTTTCTTAGAGAAGCATGGAAATTAATTCCTAAAGAATTAATGGAAAAGATTAAGATACACAAAGATACTGGTGGTTTTTATATAAGGGATTCGTGGTTATTACACTTATTTGGCTCTCCATCCTATTCTTTAGCGGATAACCAAAAAGTCATAGATTATACTAATCATACATTTAGAAAAGGAATTAGAATCAGTGAATCAATTTTCAAATTCTTTGCTTTTGCAGCAAAGCAAAATATTGTTATCAGGATGCCTGTGGTTCTTATCTCCAATATTATGTCCAATATTGGCTATAGTATTGGTATGGGCAGTAGTCCAATCAATGTAGCAAATAAACAATTACAAAATGCTAAAGCTATTAGAGACTACATGGTTCATAAAAAAGAATTAGAACGAATTAGATTTAGAGAAAGAAATAATACTGCTACTAAAGAAGAATCAGCTTCTAAAGGTTGGTTAGAAGCCAAATTGACACATAACATAGTACATCCACTTATGGAAAAAGGAATGTACCAAGCTATTGTGGAAGATATTTCTGGTCAAGAAATAGAAACCGTAGGTAAAATTAATAAAATTATTGACAAATACTTTAAGTTTGTACCTAAACCTATTAAATGGTTGGCTAGACAGGCTTATATGACAGAAGGAACTCCGTATTTTGACTTTATGTTCCAAGCTACACAATACTCTGACTTTATTGCTAGAGCAACGGAATATCAATTACATTTAGAAAAATATGATAAAGAACAAAGACAACTGTTAGAAACTAAGAAAATTACAAAAAGTGAGTTTGATAACTATAAACAATCAAAAGCTTATGAAAACTTTGAAAAAGAACTAACTTTTAGGGTTTGGAATGCCTTTGTAAACTATGATAAACCTCAGTCATCTGGTTTTCAATATCTAAATGATATGGGGTTAGTTATGTTTACTAAATGGGCTATTAGGATACAACATCAACTTACACAAGGATTAACAAGTAATCCAGTTAGTACATTATTATTTTTAGTAGGCCATAGTCAAATGATGCAATCAGGCCCATTTGCTTCAACCATTTATGATTACATACCCTGGGAAAAGAATTGGCTTAATCTTGTGAATAGTCCCCATACTCACGTATTGAGTACACTTATACCAGTTCCATTACATCCCATGATACTTGGAAAGAGTATTTACCCATTCAATTAGGAGATTAACATGACAAGACGTATTGATAGAATTTTTATTCATTGTTCAGCAACAAAACCATCACAAGATATTGATGCTGCTACAATAAGAACTTGGCATAAAAAACAAGGTTGGAATGATATAGGATATCATTGGGTTATTAAACGTGATGGTACTAGAGAGAAAGGAAGAAATGAATCTGTAGTTGGTGCAGGTGTTCAAGGTATGAATGCTAATAGTATACACCTTTGTTTAATAGGTGGAATAGCTGAAAGTAATGGTAGACCTGAAAACAATTTTACACCTAATCAGTGGATAGAATTAGAATCTTTAGTGAGGGAATTAAGAAACCGATATCCCGATGTTCTTGTTAATGGACATAATGAATATAGCAATAAAGCATGTCCATGTTTTGATGTTCAGGAATGGTTTAAAAGAACAATAGACATTTCAAGTCTATTGTAGAGAGTGTAACTGAACAGTTACACATAAGAATCCCTACCTTACCCTAAGCCGGGATAGTAGGGATTCTTCTTTCATACGGAGCCTACCTTATTTTGCTCCGAACTTTTTACCACCGAAACCAGCAGTAGGTTTGTTATCAGAAGTTATTTTTCCACGATTAGCCTTTTGATCAGCTTTCCATTTCTTAACATCTTCTTCAGTTAATCCATCATCATATTTTACTTGATCAGCAAATTCAGCTTCTTTGTTATACTGTTCCCCAGGAGTAGCAGCATTAACAATTTCAGCAGCAGTAGCTTTATCCGTAACTCTAAATACATTACGAACTAACTTCTTTTCTTGAATTTTACCTTCATACAAACTGTATTCCATTTGAATACGAATAATGACAGGTTGATCAGTAAATTCTTCTAATACCATAGCTTCTTTTTCAGCACCTTTCGCACCAATAGGAAGTTGTTTAGAAACAGGTTCAGCAATAACACCACCATCTTGTCCACCTAATACAGTATACAATTTGGTAAATAGTTGTTGACCTAAATTGGGACTACCATCCGTGTTGGTAAGACGAATAGCTTGAAACAACATTTGGTCTTGACCATTATAGTCTACCCATAAGTTAATATGCTGAGAACCTTTTTGAGTAACATCAACAATAGCAGCTTTAATTACTACTTCGTAGAATCCACTTTTATTGATAAAATTACTTCCATCTCCACTCCAGTCTTGAACATTCTCTTGACTGGTATTCATTGTCATAAATGCCATTTAGTTTTTCTCCTTATTTATAGGCTTTTAGAATTTTCCACGCTTTGCGGAATAGTTCAGAAAACTTAGTTTCTTTTACAGAAAACGAAATTTCTTTTTCGTTTTGCATGGTATAGAACCTAAGTTCCTTATCTTTACAACGACTGTTAATGTTTGTACTAAACAGATTGTGGTTTAATCCTTGGGGTTTGTAGCCAAGCTCCAAAAGGAACTTAGCTGCTTTTTCTTCAAATTGCTGTATTGTCATTAGATGCTCCACTGCTCTGTGACTTTGCTGATTTGAATTCTAACTTTATCAAGATATTCTTGAAGATTAAAGTTATCAGCTTCTTCTTTTTCAGGCATACCTTCTATTAGTGTACGAGACAAATTATTACCATGATGAGTAACTATCCGTTTCTTACCCACTAAATCAATATTAATAGCATAATCAACTGTAGATAAGAATCCACCAATCTTAGCAAAAGAACCCTTACAGGTTTCGATATACCTTTTAGCTTCTGCATCCCATACAATATGAGCAATAATTACAATATTAAATGCTTTATTCCAACCATTGTTAGAATCTTGTAATTGTCTAATAGCATCTAATAACTTAGTCATTTCTTTATTTACATTTGACCATACATCGTATCCACTGTATTTTCTTAAACAATACGTTTCAACATCTGTAAATATACGACTAGCAGAATCAAATACAATAGTGTCAGGGTATTCACCAGTTTTCTTTTTGTATACCTCCAATTTTTCAGTAATGATTGCTAAAACATCATCCATATTCTCATAATCAGGTATATTCACATGAGGTAATGGTAATGAGAATGGTTTTCCATCTCTGGATATAACCAAACAATTTTGAAGTGTCTTTAAGAGGGTAGTTTTACCAGCGTTAGACATTCCTGTAATGAGTATTTTTGCAGCACTCATGGCATGTCCTGACAGAAAGTAATACTAAAATAATCTTTGTCAGATTCCAAATCAAGACCATTATTGGTCAAATGTTCCCATATAGTAGAAAATATAGTTTTGGCATGGGAATCTCCGTCTTTTACTGTAATTACCAAAGAACGGGACTTGAACTCATGTGTCTCTGACTTGAAATAATCAAAGCTAACAAGGTATTCTCCAATTATTGCTTTATATTCCATTTGTTCTCCTTTTAAGATAATCTGTGTATACAATACCGACAGTATTCATTACCATCGGTAAAATCATAATAGCAGTCTTTTCTTGCTTCTTGGCAATAAAAGTGCTTCATTTCTTTAACTCCATAGATTTAAAGATAAGATGTATTAATTCTGGTCTATTTTTACATATTACTATTGATTCTGTAATTAATTGAAGTGTATCATTAATCAATTTATCAGCTACATAATCAATAGTTTCAGTAACCGGATAACATCTAGCTTCAATAGTTTTAGTTGGTTTAACACCATATACTACACGAATTCTGTTTACTTCATGACCTTTCTTACGAAGCATCCAAGCATACGCTAGTAACTGTATTTTATACTCAAATGGAATAGTCTCAGTATTAGAAGGCTTTTGACTTACATTTTTAAAATCAATTAAGCAATCACCCTCTAACCTATCAAATGTTCCACCAATATAAACATTGTCACTAATCTCACATTGAATCTTATACTCTGTTAGAATCCTACCTACACTATTAGGAAGAATATATTGATTAACTACAGCCATTGATACCAGAGGCCAGTTGACCTTAATATCGTCTACATCAAGTTGTAGCTCAGGTTTTAATGTTGCAAACAAATCCAACTGTTCGTTTACATAATCCCTGTCAGACTGGCCTTCAACTTTGCTGATAGGCTCTTTATTAGCTACACATTTGTATACATGATGACAGATTGTACCCATTACGGAAGCAGTGTTACCTTGAAAATCTCTTGGTTTAGTCTTTGCTATTTCTTCTTCATAGTACATTTTTGGATAAGAGAAAAATTTATTAATCATACTAGGACTAATCATATGAATACAATTAGCAGGTGCAATAGCTTTTTCATATCTAAATATTTCAGGAATTAGCTTTTCATCCATTAAACCACTCTCCATTTTCTAAAACACCTAAGAATAGTTCTTTTCCTGGATAATTAGAACCACCAGTTAGGAATACTTCATGAACTACTGTACCTGATTCATTAATACTACCAATAACTCTTATACCTTGTGTCCAACCATTATTTTCTGTCCTAAGGTAACTATGTCCTGTTCGGGTAACTTCTTTTCTATTACCTTGCATACGACCATAAAATGTTGCCATTATCTAATATTAACTCCTCTCCAAAATTTATATGTTATATCTTCATTAAGTTTACCATCTTTAATGACCCATAATTGCTGATTAGTACATGGATAGTTAAGACCACCTAAATGTCGGTTATACTTACCTACTTTCAAATAATCTAAAAGTGGTAATAGTTCTTTCCAATCATTAAGAAATTTGTCTTTTTCAAATCCTGAATACAGTGCTGTTTTCTTATTATGTTCTTTACATAATAGAAATAGACTTTTTAAAGGAGATAATTTCTCTCCCCCTAATAGAAGTACACAATCTACATATTTATGCATTTCTATTAGTTTTTTCATTGTACCAGTATCAAGAATAGTCCCTTCTGATTCATTCCATAAGTGTTGACTATGACAGTCTTCACAAAACTGAGTACAACCAGTTAAAGTAATACCTAAGGATAACTCATCTGGTACTTCACTGGTACAAATCCTGGTATCAAGGTATCGGATGGTAGAAACGATCTGATTCCTCCTTTTGTCTAGCTAATGCAAAATTATCTACACGGCGTAAATAGCCAATTACACGAGTAGCATGAGCAACATTTTTAGATTTACACTCTATACACCAATCAAAAGTATTTTTATTTATGTAAGTACAATCATCACATATGGTAACTTTTACGTTAAAACAGAAGTAGTTACATCCTGTTTTAACTGCAATTTTGAGTAGTTTTTTTGCAGTTTCTTGAGTTGGATAATTCTCTAAGTTTAAATGTAAAGCACTACCTCCATCTAAATATTGAGTAGTTTCTTTACCATGAAGAATAAATTTATCTAAGATTGAGATATCTTCATCTTCTACTGGATATAAATATGAATTATAGCAGTCACGTGGAACTACTAATCCGTCTTTCATATCCCATGCTGCAAACTTAGTTCCTAAGTTTTCTCCAGGCACAAATTCTGTATTAAGTTTAAGTCCTGGTGTATTTGAACATAATAAACGATTTTCATCATATATTATTTTAAGTAGAGAACTAACAAAATGTTTGTACTCATCATTATTATTTGGTGTATATCCTAAATACTCTGCTGCTTCTACTAATCCATTTATACCAATAGTTAAATACATTTTATCTAATGGTAAAAATCCATGTGTTAGAGCAGGTAGTAATCCTTGAGATTCCCATTCATTGTAAAGTGCTTTAAATGCTAATTGGTATTTATGAAGATTTTGTACTTGATTTTTTAACAACCATTGAATAATGGGTAAATCTCGTTTTTCTTCATATGGTTCAGTGTTAATAATGTTTTGTATAAATCTGTTCATATTTAATGTGATAACATTCATAGAACCAGTTTGTACACCACCTGCACCTAATGAGTATGAGAAGTCGTTTATCTGAGAACTAATGTCACTTTTTAGTCTACAACAGTTAGACAAAGTATCAACGCTATCAGAAGTATAAGTAAAGAAGTGGTGTCCATTAGATATACCTTCGCTTATTAAATCTTCATATTCCTTATCAATTATATTTTCTCCATTATTTAATAATGAAGCTGTAATAATAGGAAATGTAAGTAATGCTTTTTTTCTTTCCTCATTTAACCATCTGAGAAAAAATTTTTGTAGTTTATTAAATGTGTACCAGTCTGGTTTTTCACCATCTGGAAATACAAAATTACCAAACATTGCTTCATAATAAGCTTTATCAAATATTGAAATATTCCAAAAAGGACATTGGTAATTTCTTGCTGAAGCTGGTTGGTTAAGTGCATAAATTACTTGTTGAAACTCTTGTTTTATTAGTTTTTCATGTCCACCTAAGTAATTATAACCATAATCTTTAGTAGCAAAATGGTTAAATGCTAGTAAGTATTCTACTGTAGCAACAGCACCAGCGAACTGAGAAGCAAGAGCAAATACAAGATTAGTAAATCCACCGTTGAAACTGCTGAGATGTTTAGGAGCTTTAGCTTCTCCTCCAAGGTCTTGTAACCCATTAAGTAAAAAGGGGTATAAGCTCACAGCAGCACAATAAGGAGCAAAATGAGACTCATCATGTGTATAAATGAGATGACTTTCTAGTTGATCAATATAATTTCTAGCATACTCAATTCCGAATAGTGTTTCAATTTTATTAGAGATAAGTTCACGTTTAATCTGAATATTTATATCTTTATTAATTTCAGCAGTCAAGTTAGCAATATTCTTAGTTGTAATATTACTGTTAGAATCAACAAGAGAACCAGTAGCAGCATTATTAGCATTGACATAATTATGTATGAATTTTAACTTGCTTTTTAGTTGTGTTGCGTTAAGTCTTATCATATTTTTTTTTTCCCCCTATTAATCATCATCAAAAAACAATTTTTCATCCACATTTGTAGTTTTGAATATGTTATTATTATTTTCACCACAACCAGGACAATATTCTACTAACTCAGTTGTATCTGGC
>Ga0209737_10001122_pt1 | contig 19709 bp, 21 predicted proteins | sample TergutCu122P3_FD_187284 | JGI IMG/M metagenome (GOLD analysis project Ga0209737, IMG submission 187284) | Cubitermes ugandensis P3 segment gut microbial communities from Kakamega Forest, Kenya - Cu122 P3 (SPAdes) (version 2) | ecosystem: Host-associated > Arthropoda: Insects > Digestive system...
GCATCGCTAATCCCCAGCATACTCACACCCTCGCGGGTGATGAAAGATCGCTGGCGGAGGGTTTGAATGGTATAACTGCGGCCATAATAGCTGGCTACCATGCGAAGGCAGGCAGGGCCGCAATCCATGGCGTCTAACTGGTGGGTGAAGGGAAATTTACCAATCAAAAATATTTTTTTAGATTATTTTCTTTGTAAAACAAATGCATCATGCAGTAAAATTATCTTTTTCCAAAAAGAAAAGTTTTTCATCAATCTTTTGACATAGACGGATCAAAGGGTGTTCTTTCTGTATTTCTAATTTATTGAGAAAACTTGGTTTAAAAGGTTGATTTTTCCATTCAAAAAATTTTGAATATAGATGTTTCTCACAACAACAAGAGTTAATGAATTGTGCCAGTAATTTAGGATCAGGATATTGTCGAACATCCACAAAACAATTATTTCCCGGCGAAAAATCCTCAATATTTGGAGCTCCTAAATAAATGGGAACTGAACCAGCTAACAACGGCTCAAAAAATATGTCTGTAACATAGTCTGAATCAATCGTATTTTCAAAGGAAATAACAAATTTATAGTTCCTGTAAATATCCGATATTGACTTTTTGCTACTTACTGGTTGTTGCATATTGTTGAATAAATTACCATAAGAATCGATTTTTGTATGAACCATCAATTCTTTAAGATACTTTTGATTTTTTTCGTCTATCCAGTTAGAAATAAACATACAAGTTGATTCTCGATTGTAAGTAAGGATTTGTTGTGATAAGATTTCGAGATATTTGTATTGACAATATGAATATACAACATCGGCATTTTGGCGATAACTCATCCACAGATCGAATGTATTCTGAATTTCAGGCTCATTTACTAATTGAAAAATCTTTTCTGACTCCATATACCATGCTACCCAGATTTGTCCTTGTGGTTTGCCCAAATCGGATTCTAAATTCTTACTAAGGTCGGGAAGATGAAAAACAACTGCATCAGCTTGTTTGAAAAATCGACGGTCAGTAGTTATAAGCCAACCGGTTGGCACATCATCTACTGATAGATCTAAATCAGAATCCCACAAGGTATTGTATATCAGCATTATTTTTTTTCCAGCTTCAATTTGATAAGTCATAGATGCAACCCAATCTGAGGTTCGCCAATCCGTATATTTTTTCATACTAATTTCAGCATTTCTATAATAAATTTTGCAGATTTTTTGTGCTTCGGGCATCATTTTTATACAATCTATCCAAAAACGGTCTAAATAGTGAGTAGGTACTGTATAAGAGGAGTCTTTTATTCTTGAAAGAATAGAGAATGATTGTGCATATAGCCTGAAAATGTTTACATACCACCAATTTTTTAATTCTTCGGTTTCTCCTGAAAAATCAAAATGATCTGAAAATTTCATTAAACGATTTGCAACCTGCAATAAAGAATAAAAACGTTTATAATTATTCATTGTATATCTGATTGAATCATCTCTTTGGCGGTAATAATAAACATCAACATCAACATTTATTATAGTATTTGCCTGACAAAGAATTATTGGAGTCCACAACTCATCTTCATATATCATACCTTCTTCAAAATTAACTTGAATCTTTTCTAAATAATTTCTTCGGAATATATAATTCCATACCATAGGGGGGTAAGCGTTTGCTTTCACTAATCGTAAGAAAAATTCCTTACCGGAAAGAGGAATGAAGCGTAATTCATCAGGCACAAAATTGAAAGGATAGTACATACCTCTTTCCTGATGACAAAACCAAATGTTATACATGAGAACATCTGCCTGATGTTTTAATGCTTCGCAAAATATACTACAAAATGAGTTTTCTTTTACCCAATCGTCGCTGTCAATAAAAACAATATATTCTCCCTGCGCCAATTTCATTCCGGCATTTCTTGCTGCAGAGAGGCCTCTGTTTATTTGGTGAATTAATTTAAATCTATTATCTTTTTTTGCGTATTGTTCAGCAATCAGTCCTGATCGGTCGGTCGAACCATCATTTACAAGGATAAATTCAAGTGTAATATCCCTCTGTTGAATCAATGAATCAATACATTCATCCACTAATCTCTTTAAAACATCTTTCGATTCATTTGTATCTTTTTCTTGCCAAATACGATGAAACGAAAAAGATAACAGTTCATATTCAATACATTCAGATGCAACTTCAGCGAACAAAGAAATAAGTTCATCAAATGATTTTAAACTTTCAGTTGTGTAATTACAGCGAATAATGAAATAGAAACCTTTTGACAAAGCATATAATACATGGTTTATGATTGTATCGAATGTTCCTTTACCATTTGCATATTTCTTTACTTTGTCGTGAAACTCCTTATTCCCATCAAAGGGAACCTGGAAAGAACATGTTATTCCAGATGAAAATAATCGATCTATTATTTTTCGTGATAACAATACGCCATTTGTAGTAAACCAAATATCTAATCTCTTATTGTTTTCCAAGCATAATTTTTGCGCATATTCAATTATTGGCCATATAACTTTATTGAACTTCAGCAATGGCTCACCTCCGAAGAAAGAAATGGTTATATGTCTTATTTTTTTTGACTTTACTTTGTTTTTAATCAAATTCGTAATAGACCTCATTGTAAAATCATTGATAACACTATTAATTTGATGTGTTTCATAACAATAATAGCATCGTAAATTGCAATCGAGGGTTGGATTTATTATCAAATCAAAATGGTCAGTAGGATTGGCATTTTTTTTCAAGTTTCTGATAGCAACTTCCACTTCGTCAAATTTATCATTCACTATAAATTTATTTTTTTTCAAATTTCGGAATAATTTTGGATTAATTGACGCTAATTGACTTATCGAATTTGTATTGTCATCAATTATTTTTTTCATTTCCAGGGACATATCCATTAATCTATTTGTCAAACAATTATAAATTAAATAATTATTATCGTCCTGTTTCATGATGAAATTATATCTATTCCATTTCATATTTTTTTTGTTATTCGTTTTTGATTATTTCAATAGCCATTTCCAACAATTCATCTCGTCCTTCTCTAATTCCTTTGATGGTGGGCTTAATTTCAATATCTGGTATAATTCCTATACGCTGTGTTTCACGACCATCCGGATAATACACTCCAATCCCGGAAAATTGAGTTTTTAAACCACCGGGTAAAAAAATACTGGTAATATTTCCGTTGGCTCCGGCAGTAGGACTTCCAATAATCGTTGTATTCTTCCCGGCACGAAAAGCCATTGTATAAGTTTCAGCCGCGCTTTGAGTTTCTTCATCTACAATCACTACTAACTTCCCCTGGTATGTTTCTTTTGGCTTATTAATCCTGTTTTCTGATTGAAATGTAAACTCTCCTGGATTGTTGTGATTTCCTTTTGTAAATTTTACATAAGAAGTATCTTTTGATAAAAAATATGATATTAATGGATATAAATCTATTGGAGGATAGTTTCTAAAATCAATAATAATCCCCTTTGTATTTACAAATTCTGTTTTAATAACAGGCATATCAGCATTTTTAATTCTGTCTATATTAATAAAGCCAATATCATTATCAATTATTTCGTAACTTTTTGGAATTATCTCTCTTACTCTGCTGTACACTTCTCTTTCTTTTTGGTAACGATGATACATCCACTCAAGTCTTGTACCTACTGATATTTTTTTCTGAATTTTTTTATTATCGCGTGAAAGATAATCTATTAAGATAGTATTTTTTTTAGAGCGTAATATTTCTCTGCAAATATCTCTCAAACGAGCAGCTTTATTGGAACCGGGAAAATATCTTAACATACTGTCAACCAGTTGTTCAACAGGTATTCCTTCTATATGTGTGATGACGTCACCTCTTTTTAATCCGTTATATTCGGATAACTCATTTTCATCAATATAATTTTCAATTACTACTAATTTATCTTCAATAAACTTAAGTCTAACGAGCACATTACCGGGTGAATTAAGAATAAGTAAAGGGTTAATATTTTCCTCCTTATCTATGTAAGCATGTGAATCACAAACTTCGCCTATAAGAAGTGTAACAATTAATTCATATTCCCTTTTGTTTTTTGCATCAATAAAGAATTGTATATATTCTCGAAGCACAGTATTCCAGTCCTTATCAGTCAAGTGTTTGTAAGGAAAAAAATAATTAATCATATTCCAATAACGATACAAAGCCAGTAACTGAAAACCGGCATCCGGATGTTCCATTGACTCATACTTTTTCTCATTTCGGAACATTGGTTGTAAATAAAAATAAATATAGTGTTGATAACCAATATTTCTATTGAAATATATTTCATGCAATAAATCTTTTAATGTACTGCTGATGTCACTGCTTTCAATCCATGATAAATCAGGTTTTAAAACAGCATTGTCAGATGTTGCCTGGCATCTTTTACATTTTGGAATTTTTCCAAATTTTTTAATCCAATGGATTAAAAATTTGTCGCGCTGGTGAGGTTCTTTTACATTCAGGTAAGATGGTAAAATTCTAAACAATTCACTGTCCCAGTCATAGTTTCCTCTTGCAATTACTGGATGGTGGTATTTCATCAATCCCCAAATTCTTCCCAGTAATTCCAAATCTTCAATTTTTTGTTCAGTTATTTCAGGAAAAATAATATCCGATCTTTTATCAAATTCGCTTTCACTTTTATCTGGAATTGATTTTGTTTTGTATAATCTGGCTTTTCTGATATCATTCCCATCAACAGTGATTTTTAAATCATCTAACCAAATTTTTCCTTTTCCAGCCAATAAACCGCCAATAATGATTTTTTGTGTTTGTGCCGGTCTTAGGTCTAATGTGATTTCGTATTTTTTCCAATCGGTGGTACCGGTTACTTCATAAACCATTTCATTGTATGCTATTCCAGGGTCAATGCGTATAAACAATCCAGCATATCCTTCGATAACATTCTCTGTTTTGATATATCCGGACAAGGTAATACTTTCTCCTTTGTAATTATTGGGCAAGTCAAGACATACCATTTGGTACTTATAGTTAGAGTCACCTAAGTATTCAATAGCAATAGAATACTTTCCTGACTTAACGTTTTCTGAATCTGAATAAACCTTATATCCGGATTCTTCGTGATAAATATACCAATTTCGTGGCATCCCGTTTTGGATTTCTTCAAAACTTAAATTTAAGTTCGACACAGTACTTTTACAACCTGTTGCGAACATGATTGAAACGATTATTGAAAGATAAAAATTGATTTTCATGGTATTTAAATTTTATTTTCTATATTTATTTCTTGCTATTTCACTTGTGTAATATCTATACATAAAATCATACAGTATCAATTCATGCAATCGGTTTTTCGAATAAAAGAGCCGATTTGTCATCATGTGCAAATAACTTTTCAGTAAATCATTCACATTTATATTTCTTTTTGTTTTCATATATATTTTACAATTGGCGCTTATTCTTTTGTAATTCATAGAATAGATCGGTAGAGGCAACATAAATAGTTTCCTGCAGATAAGAATCACGTATTTTTGTTTCAAACGATTCATTATATAGATGATTAAAAAGAGAACGAGGAGTCCTCACAAGAAATGAACTAAATGTTTCGTACATAAACTCAATATATCTATGTTTTAAAAAAAAGGCCTGCCAATCAAAAATCCGACAGGTCATGCTACATCGAATCGTTAACATGATATTACATTACTTGCCATTACAAGTGTATGCATATCCGCAGGTTTCACTGGGGCATCCGCTACCAACTCCTGAATAATTAGGGCATTTGTTGATATCAAATTCCGTTGAGCCGCCGCCAGTTCCGCCAGTTCCGCCAGAACCACAACCATCTGCGCCGGAACATATAATGTTCACTGCATTTTTCCCGGCCCATAAACGATTCATCCGATCATCGCTAATTTTAGCAATAACCTTTTTGTTTAGCATTACATTTTTCGTGTACATAACTAATACAAATTAATAATAACCCTACTCTTATAGATTTTCGGTTCCTCTACTATTTGGTAAACATACTCAAAAAGAGCATATTTCTGAATAATCAATACGCTATGATAACAATAGAATCTCATCCCATTCTTGTTGTTCGTTTATTAAAAATGAAATAAGTACAAGCCCTATTCCTGAAATACCTGTTAAAAGAAAATAATCACACCTCCATCCTCCTATTTCAGCAGCTTTATACCCAGCCAATCCATCATTAAAGTTGGAGAATTTCAATGTCTGATTCAACCAGAATAAAATTGCCTCCTTAAACTCATCAAGTTTTGTTTCACAAAACATTCGGCGAAATATCAACGCTATTCCGGAACTTCCATGACAAACTCCCGCATCTTCAACATTATTATCAACGATACTTCTTCGTTGGGTTGCATGAAGAAGTATTTCGAGACCTTTTTCCTTCCATTCTATTTTACCAGTTGTTTTTCCTGCTTGCCATAGTGCAATTCCGATTTCCAGATCTCCATAACACCATGCTAAACGACTCACAGAAACCACGTCTGATTTTTTTTTGAGTATGTAATGCGGGAAATAAAAATCCTTTGGAGAATTATCTCTTTGCTGTGAGATTAAAAAATTTACTGCGCCATTCAATATTTCAAATACTTTTTCAGAAGCAGACAAGCCACTTTTTATTACACGGGTTAAGAAAATGATAATACTGGATATGCCATGAGATAATGATAAGTTATATCCGATGATATCATTTTCAGGATCTATACAATACTCCCATTTGAATATTTGGTTACTGTTTTCTTTTATTGCCGTATCATACAAAAAGTCAATTAACTCTTGAATATGTTCAGGATATCTTTTTCTTTTTAAAAAATATAAACCAACTCCTAAAGCACCATGCATAAAATCGTAATGTTTTTGATGAATGTCCTGCCTCATCCGTAAAACTAAGTAATCATCTAATAACTGTTGAACGCCGCTTACATCAAAATCAACGAAATCATTCTCACGTAAAAATTCAAAAAGATATAAAATACCTGAGAACCCAGAACAGAAGGTATGTGCTTTTTCGTTGTCTACAAATCGTTGTAATAATTTTTCTGAATATTGATCCGTCATCAAAGCATGTTTTTTACTTTGTGAATATCTCGTATAGTATAGTAAAAACAACAATTGACCAAATTCCCCTGAATACAAACCAAAAAAATCCCCCTCCTGTTTTTGAACCCTGTCAAAAATACATTCGGCAATTTGATCCACTTTTTGTTTTACATCTAACTCAATCATAGTTATTTACAAAATCCACTAACATACACCTGTCATTTCGATGACGGGGCGAATGTAAAAAGGATTTTTATAAAAACAAAAAAAAAAATCAACATTTTTTTTTACATGTCAAGTATATTTCGCCGGAAATGTCAGGTATTTTTTAGGGTTATGCCGCCCTCATTTGATTTTACAGGGTTTTGATTGGTAAAAAAATCGACCATAATTGTCTGAATATCTATTATTTTCTATTCATTTCGCATTTTTTGCCATCATTTTATGACTTCTACCTGTGATTTCGTTTTCGGTGGCTATATATTATAATGTATTGAATGGCTTCCATATACCAACTGTAGATAAGGAGCCGTCAAGTAATAAATGCTTCAAAAACTCCGCGTAACTTCGCGAATCCTCTGTGTCCCTCTGCGTAACTGTGACGCGGGGTTACGCAAAGATTGCACGAAGAACCGCAGAGATTATATCTTATACCGGTTTATGGCACGCAGATGACGCAGATTTGACGGATTTACGCAGATTGTTAAAAAAAATATGCGATTATCTGTGTCATCTGCGAGCTTATATGTTGATTATTTTTCGTTCCTAAAGATTTTCCATTTGCAGGTGCAGGTTTTGATGACACGCTTTCCTTCGGCATCTTTCAGGTTTTCCACGTCCAAAGGCGTTCTGCTCTCACGTATGCAAAAGGTGAAGGCGCAAAAACGCTCAATGCAGGCAGAAATGTCTTTGCAGTGACCGTAACCGCTACCCCTGCCTTCTATCCCGGGTAACCGCCCAGGATGGTACGGTCAAGACATACATCATTATAGTCACCCGTGAGGTGGGATGTCGGCATTTTGGCAAGTATGGATTTATGGCGAACACAATGCTAAATTGACTACATTAACTGCAGCATTAAAGTGAAATGAGTTTTTTTACTTCTCCCCTGACAATCTTCCAGTGCGCTGACGCCTTTTCCATCTTTGTCAAAGATGACAGGAGGGAGTCATATTCTTTTACAGTTGGCCTATTTGTAGAATAGACATTGCCTGTCGATCATGAATATCTGAATAAAATCAACGAGGACGTGCCAGCACCATAGTCCAGTAGTTGCCTTCGCGTGCTACGCCTACTTCTGTTAAGTTAGCGTTCATGATATTGGCGCAATGTCCAGCGCTTTTCATCCAGCCCTGAATCACTGAACTTTCGTTTGAATAACCCATAGCAATATTTTCACCCCAGGTAGAAGAATTGTATCCAACCTCTTTGATACGGTCGCCCGGCGAGCGCCCGTCGGAAGAGGTATGATTGAGCGTGCGGTTGGTATACATGTCTACGCTGTGATTGTATGCTGCTTTAGCCAATAGACTGCTCCATTTCATCTTTGGAGCGGGAGGCATATCAGTTTCCCCGCATTTACATCCGGCAGCGCGTTCCTCGTTGATCAAACGTAACATTAATTCAGGGTCAAGATTATAAACCGGCTTTACCTCCTTTGGCTTATCTTCTTCTCCTTTGCCCAGTTCTATTTGACATGATACCCAACAGGTAATTGTCAGCAACATGAGTGTGGTCTTGATTACTTTCATACTAATATTGAAGATTAAACTAACAAAAGAACAAAAATACATGATTTTTTTGAGAATTATCACAAAGAAATTGCCGGTAAATAAACTGACTATTGTTTATTCATCAACGCCTCAGCCACAATCATATCATTTGGTGTGGTAATTTTTATATTTTCCATATTTCCTTCGGTCAGGTGAATGGCGTTTCCGGCTTTTTCAAATACAGAAGCGTCGTCGGTAAATTCCGGTATATATGGTTGTTCGTAAGCCTTTTTGAGTTTTGCGATATCAAACACCTGTGGCGTCTGTACCAGGCGCAACTTGGTGCGTTCGAGTATCCTGCTCGCCGTTCCCGACAGTTCGCGCACCGAATCGCTTACCGGCAACACGGGCACTGCGCATCCGTATTTCTTTGCCTCGCTGAAACAACTGATAATCGTTTGCCGGCTCACCAATGGGCGCACTCCATCATGAACGGCTACCAACCCATCACCAGAAACCAGCGAAAGCCCGTTTTTTACTGAATGATAACGAGTGCTACCACCCATAACAATCTCATGCGTTATATTGAAATCATACCTGCTGCACAACTCCTGCCAATAATTGATTTGCACAGACGGTAAAACCACAATCATCTGAATATCTTCACAGGCATCAACAAAAGCCATAATGGAATGCATCAAAATTGGCCTGCCGCACAGTTCAAGAAACTGTTTTGGCACATTCGACTGCATCCGCGAACCAGAACCACCCGCTACGATAATTGCCCACATTCTCATATCTCAAATCTCATATCTCATATCTCAAATCTCATATCTCATATCTCATATCTCATATCTCAAATCTACTAATATCCCATTGCACAGCCATCTTTCCGGCTTTCTGACGCTCCGAAGTATACCTTGCGGCGTTCGTCGTACATAATGGCCTGATAACCGCCATAACTGCTGCCGAATCCATAACCTGTCCAGTGCCCCATTCCCAGCAGCCGGCGGATGGTAGATGCCGGAAACCCGTTTTCGAGCAGTACTCTTCCTCCGCCGCTTTCCTGCACTTCGCCTGTGGGTGATGTAGAGCCGAGATGGTCGATTCGGGGAGCGTCGCCGGCTTCCTGAACATTCATGCCGAAATCAATAATATTGAGTAAAATTTGTACATGTCCCAATGGCTGAAAATCGCCGCCCATCACGCCCATGCTGAGAAAGGGCTTGCCATTTTTAGTAACAAAAGCAGGAATAATAGTATGAAACGGACGTTTTCCCGGAGCAAAAGCATTGGCATGTTCAGGATTCAGTGAGAAAAGTTCGCCGCGGTTGTGCAGCATGAATCCTAATCCGGGAGGCACCATGCCGCTACCCATCCCGCGGTAGTTGCTCTGTATCAACGAAACCATAGTTCCGTATTTGTCGGCCACCGTGAGATAGATGGTATTGTCGGTATCGGCAATAACGCCCGGTTGCGGGTTAGAGGCTGCACGGCTGTCAGATATATTTTTTCTGCGTACATCAGCGTATTCCTTGCTGATGAGTTGTTGTACGGGAACCTTAACAAAGTCCATATCGGCGTAGTATTTCGCTCTGTCTTCGAAAGCCAGTTTTTTTGCCTCCACAAAATAATGTATGTGTTCCGGCGAGCCGAATCCGTATGATTTCAAATCATATTTTTCCAGAATATTGAGCATTTGCAGCGCGGCTATACCCTGTCCGTTGGGTGGAAGTTCCCATACATCGTATCCGCGGTAGTTGGCGCTCACCGGTTCCACCCATTCCGAACGGTGCGAGGATAAATCCTCATAACTTAAAAAACCGCCATTTTGTTGCATGAAATTACTGATAATTACTGCTATCTCGCCTCTGTAAAATTCATCACGGCCTTTTTCTGCAATTTTTTTCAATGTTCCGGCAAGTAACGGATTGCGGAAAACATCGCCTTTTGTCCATTGTTCGCCGTTGGGTGCGTAGGTTTCTCTGATGTTGGGATACAAGGGCGCAAAACGTTCGATGGTGCTTCGTATGCCGGGCGCTATCACCTCGGTGAGCGGGAAACCGTTCAGAGCATAATCAATGGCGGGCTGTAACAGTTCGGTCATGGGCAGTTTGCCAAACTTTGCATGCAGTTCGAACCAGCCATCCACGCAACTGGGTACAGTAACCGGAAGCGGGCCATAAGCCGGAACAGCCGTCATTCCATTGTCTTTGAAATGAGCGATGTCTAACTTTTTCGGAGCGCGTCCGCTGGCATTGAGGCCATAGAGTTTTTTCGTTCGGGCGTCCCACACAATGGCAAACAAATCGCCGCCAATTCCACAACCCGTAGGTTCCATAAGCCCGAGGCAGGCATTGGTGGCGATGGCAGCATCAATCGCAGTACCGCCTTTTTTCAAAATTTCGACTCCTGCCAGTGTGGCTAACGGATGAGAGGAACAAACCATACCGTTTTGCGCAATGACCTCGCTGCGGGTAGTCCAGGGTTGACCGCTCCGCCGGTCCTGACCCTGTATGGAATTTACCACCAGAAGCGCTGTGAGAAATATAAATATTTTTTTCATGATGTTTTTTTTTGATTTGCAAAATTAGAAATTTTATGTACATTTGCGAATTACACATCATCTAATTTTCGATTCATGAAAGAAGCCATCATATTAGCCGGAGGATTTGGCACACGGCTGCGGAGCGTGATTCACGACATTCCGAAACCGGTGTCGCTCATTGGAGGAAAACCATTTCTTGAATTTTTGATGAAACAGTTAGCCATGTCCGGTTTTGATCGGGTCGTTTTATCAGTTGGTTACCGGCACGAAATCATTAGCAATCATTTTGGCAGTTTGTTTGAAAACATGCAGTTGGATTATTGTGTGGAAGATGTTCCGCTGGGCACAGGCGGGGCTATTGCCAAAGCATTGCAACAAACTGTGGCTGATGATATTTTGGTAATGAATGGCGACAGTATTCTGCTGGCTTCGCTTGAGTTTTTTTGCGATTTTCACTACCATCAGCATACACCAATAAGTATAGCGCTAAAAGCGGAAACAAATTTCAACCGTTATGGCACTGTAACGATGGAGGGTAACAGAATTGTCAGTTTTGAAGAGAAAAGACAAGTAACTGATGGTTTTTTTAATGCAGGATTGTATCTGCTTCATTCATCGGTAAAAGACCAATTAGTGAAATTTCCCACACCGTTCTCAATCGAAAAGGAAATATTTGAAAAACACGTATTTTCATTGTCAGGATGTGTTTTCAACGATTTTTTTATTGACATTGGCGTTCCGGAAGATTATGCGCGGGCGCAAACCAAATTATTACCTGCCTATGAAAAATATATCAAACGAATTACAAAGCCTTGACAGCGCTGTGTTTCTCGACCGCGACGGAGTAATCAACCGGAAGATTGCCGGTGATTATGTCCGTAATCTGAAGCAACTTGAATTGCTGCCCGGCGCTGTTGACGCCATCGTCCGGTTGGGCAAACGTTTCAGGTATGTGATTGTTGTCACCAACCAGCAAGGAATTGGCAAAGGGCTGATGAGCGATGCGGATGTTGCTGAAATACACGATTATATATTTCAACAGGTACAAATAGCCGGCGGACGGATTGATATAATTTACTGCTGCCCCTCGCTCGAATCAGACAATGACCCTAACCGGAAACCAGGCATCGGTATGGGATTACAGGCCAAACGCGATTTTACAGATATTGATTTCAGCCGTTCGCTGATGATTGGCGATAGCATATCCGACATGCTGTTTGCTGAAAGGCTGGGAATGCCGCATGTTTTTATCAACAACGGAAATCCCGTTCCTCCAAATGTATCATTAACTTATAAATCATTGAATGATGTGCCATTATAGAACCATATTGTGTATTGTATTCAGTAGTTTTTGGATGACTGTCATTTGTACTGCTAATGATAATTTCCCGTTAGGCGCCCGTTCGGCGGGGATGGCCACAGCATCGGTTGTGTTGACTGACATTTGGGCTTCGGCCAATAATCAGGCAGGACTGGGTTATTTGAAAAAACCCGCTGCTGCTGTGTATTACGAAAACCGGATGAATGTAAAAAGTTTGTCGCTTCAGGCCGGCGCTTTTGCCCTGCCTGTTCATTCAACTGTCATCGGTGTGAATTACCGTTATTTTGGATTTTCGAAATACAACGAATCCAAATTCGGGTTAGCAGTTGGAAAAAAATTGGGTGAGAAATTCGCGCTGGGAGTGCAGGTAGATTATTTTCATACACATTTTGCCGGCGACTACGGAAATTTTGGACTTTTATGCGGCGAGATTGGTTTATTGTGCGAGCCGGTGGAACATCTGACTGTTGGTGCACATTTATTTAATGTGACACAAAGCAAACAAAAACAAAGCATTGATGAACAGGCGCCTACCATCATGCGGTTTGGACTGGGTTACACCATACAGGATAAAGCGACCATCAGCGTAGAAACGGAAAAAGACCTGCGAATGGATGCTATTTTCAAGATGGGATTGGAATACAGCCCCATCGGCGATTTGTTCCTGCGGTGCGGCATGTCAACCGGAAACCTGTACCAGTACAGTTTTGGTGTGGGATACAGTTGGAAATCCATTACAGCCGACATATCTTTCAGTCATCACAAGTTTTTTGGGTATAGCCCGCATGTTTCACTGATTGCGAAATGGTAAAGATTCAAAGATTTAAAAATTCAAAAATTCAAAAATTCAAAGATTCAAAAATCTTTGAATCCTTGAATCATGGAATCTTTGAATCCTTGAATTTTGGCATCCTGTTTTTGTTTCTTTCGTTTCCGGTCGTTGCCCAGGAGCCGGTGAGTGACAGTGAAATGCTGCGTTCGCTACTGACTGACATTGCCTCGCAACTCGACGAAGACCAGGATCTGGAACAATTACTCGAAACACTGGAAGATTTATCAGAAAACCCTGTTTATATCAATGATGCGGATTTCGAAGATATAGCGCGGATTATCTGGCTGACGGAATTTCAGATAAAAAGCCTGCTCGATTATATGAAAAGAAACGGACAGATTATGTCGTATTATGAAATTGCCACGCTTTTCGGTTTTACGCCAGAACTGGCGCAAACCCTGATACCGTTCATATCATTGGAAAAGAAACCTGAACCGGTTAAGTTGAATCCTGGGCGTGCCATTCGCTACGGCAGGAACAAACTAATCACCGGCGCTCAAAGAGTGCTCGAAGACCAGGAAGGATACATCCGCCCCGATACTGTTGCCAACCGTTATGCAGGAAGTCCTGTAAAGGCCAATCTGCGTTATTCATTTACTTATGCCAGCCAGTTGTCTTTCGGTATCACTGCTTCAAAAAATGCCGGCGAGCCTTTCTTCCGCAAAAACAACCCGTATGGATTCGATTACTATTCAACGCATTTTCAAATCAATACCAAAGGATGGCTAAAAACATTGACAGCAGGCGATTATCGAGCCAGTTTCGGACAGGGATTGGTGTTGTGGTCAGGTTTCAATTTCGGCAAAAGCGCCATGATACTCAATGCCATGCGTTACAATTCAGGATTTCGGAGATACAGTTCGATGGATAAAAACCGCTTCATGCGCGGTGCTGGCGTTACATTACGCTTCAAACCGGTGGATTTAAGCCTTTTCTACTCGCGCAAAGCAATTGACGCAACCGTTACGGCGAGGGATGAAAATGGAAAAGCCACAGAAGTTTCGTCGTTCCCCACCGATGGCTATCACCGCACGCCCAACGAAATAGCAAAGAAACGCGCCGCCATGGAACAGATTGCCGGCGCCAATGTTTCTGTAAACCGCACCAACTGGCACATCGGCGCAACGGCTGTATATTACGGTTTTGATGTAACGTTGATTCCCAATTCCTACATATACAATCATTTCGCATTTACCGGTAAATCGAACAGCAATTACAGCCTCGATTTCCGTTTTCGCGTTGGCGACGCCATTTTTTATGGCGAGCAGGCTTTTGCTCAAAATGGCGCTGCGGCAATGCTGTACGGCGTGCAGATGCTCATCGACGAACGCCTGTATGCTAATGTTTTATACCGTCGTTATGCAAAGGATTTTCACGCACGGTACGGGAATGCGCTGGGTGAAAATTCGCAGAACAACAATGAGGAGGGTTTCTACATGGGTTTGAACTGGAATCCCGGCGGATTGTGGAGGTTTTCAACTTTTTACGATGTTTTTCGTTTTCCGTGGCTTCGCTATCGCGCCGATGCTCCTACATTTGGGCAGGACGCCATGTTACAGGCCGATTATGTGCCTTCGCGCAACACAAAGATGTACCTTCAGATGCGTTATAAGGAAAAAGAGGAAAATGCCGCCGAAACCGTCGTAAGCGCTGTTACTCCCGTGAAAACTGCGTCGATGAAGATGGTTTTTTCGCACCAGATAATGGAAGGAATAAGAATAGGCAATCATGTGGAAGTGAGAAATTACCGGAAGGAAAATAAAACAAGCAAAGGATATTTTCTTGCGCAGGACGTATCTGCAACCGTCAACACTTTCAAGCAAAATCCGTTACTGATTACCTTGCGATATGCTTTTTTTGATACGGACGACTACAGTTCGCGCGTCTATTCCTACGAAAGCGATATGCTGTACGGATTTAGCGTCCCAGCATTCTCTGACCAGGGCACACGACTTTATGTGTTACTGAAATATTCGCCGGGCAAGCATTTCGATGTGCGTTTCAAGTATGCCACCACACATTACACCAACAAAACTGAAATAGGGAGCAGTTTGAACCTGATTCGCGGGAATCGCCAATCAGATGTGAAATTGCAGGTGGTGTGTAAGTTTTGAGGGAAAAAAGTGTGTGTATTGAATTTTTATACGTATATTTGCTGCTTAATTTTTTATTGTTTTAATACCATGACAGTAGTTAGTAGTAAGGAAGACTAATGACAGATTATTTGTTATTCCCTTCGCGGGATGAATTTAGGAACTGGTTGCAGGATCATTGCATGTCGAGCAGTGGCGTGTGGCTGCTGTTTGGTAAACCGGGCGGGCCAAAAACAATTACAGCAAATGAAGCGCTTGAAGAAGCCCTTTGTTTCGGCTGGATTGACGGTCAGATGCAAAGTATTGACGATAAAACGTACATCAAATATTTTTCAATACGCAGAAAAAACAGTAAGTGGTCAGATAAAAACAAAGCATTGGTTGAAACGCTCGAAAAGCGGGGGATAATGACTGGTTGTGGAAGAATGAAAATTGAAGAAGCAAAGAAAAACGGACAATGGGACGCTCCTAATCCATTGGAGGTTACTGATGAGCAAATAGCGATATTAACCAATCTATTGCAGGTACATGAATTGGCTTTTACGAATTTTCAACAAATGTCACCATCCGTAAAAAAGACCTATACACGAGCGTATTTTGATGCTAAAACCGACGCAGGACGGGTTAATCGCCTGACCTGGATGATTGACAGGTTAAATAAAAACCTTAAACCGATGTAATTCCAAAATTCAGTTATTCAGTTATTCAGTTATTCAATTATTCAGTTATTTATGAATCCCTATATTTCCCCTTCAGGCACACGGATGCTTTGGCTATTGATGCTGGTTTTGACGGTGTTGGGTGTTTTTTTGTTGCGGTACAACTATCGCCGGTGGAAAAACAATCCCCTGCGCATCAAAAAGAAAGTATGGTATTCGGGCGGGTTGAAAATGTCGGTCAGCATTCGCAACATCCGCGACAGGATGGTGGATATTGACACGCCTGTGATTGAGTTCCGCCAGCCGCGCATGAAAAAACGAAAGTTCAAAATCGTGGCGCCCGGCGATGAGCATATCTTTCCGCTTGGCCTGTCGCCACAAACCGGTTATGATTTTCTGGTAGAATTTACCAAACTCTACGAGCGCGAACCCCTACTTCGGAAATACCGGCAAGTGGTGATTCATGTGAAAGACAAAAACGGAAAAACAATTACCAAAAAGAAAGTGGGGATTTCGTTGCCGAAATAGATGTATCAGATTTTGAGCAATTCCAGGTTACCTATAAATTTTTGAAATCCAGCATTATATTCAGAAGCTTTCTTAATGTCGGATTTCTTTTTTAATGGTTTTAAAATTTCCCGATAAGCCCTTTGTGATGCGATATTGTTTTTATCTCCTGTTTCCGAAACAGTTAGCATATTTTTTCTGCGGAGTTCTGAATTTAATGCTGCTAAACATCCTTTAGTCTTCTTTTTCCTGTTGTCGGAATGCACCAATGGCAACAACCAACATTCAACAGTATGAATGCAAATAGCGAAAATAATCCTGGTTTTATCAATATTTTCAGGCATATTTCTTTCCAACCGCTCCACAATATCCGCCAATAATCTGTCGGACGTTTTTTCAATTCCCGATTCGCTATGTGACACATTAAATGGGAATTGTTGAGACTGGTCTGTATCAATAGGCTGGATTTGATTGATGACTGGAATATCATCCCTGAAATACCTCCAAATAAGGTGGTGAATTACAGTGTATTCCGAAACTCCTTCAGTAATCAGTGCAAATGTCATCATGTACTTTTTTAAAAGTTATCTGGCAAGCCTCCGATAAAACCATTCAACCAGATTTCAGAAAGTTTCATGGTACGCCCGTCTTTGTGTACGATGCGGTTCAGCATGGTATGTCCATCAATATTACGGCGAACCACAAACAGTCGTTCATCATCATTGGCTAAATTCAAACCGTCGAGCACGGCAGGGTTATGAGTGGTCACAATTACCTGTTTGTTGTGCTTGCGAGCCAAGTCAGTCAAAATTCGTATCAGTTCGGTACACATTTTCGGATTGAAAGCCGATTCGATATTATCAATGGCAAAAAAATCCGGTGTTTCGTCTGAAATAAACAATGTCAGGTAGAACAACAGGTACAGAAATCCTTCGTTGGTGCTTCGCTGATCAAAATATTGCAAGGTTTCACTCAAATAACGATCACGAATCAGGACGGTACTGTCATTTGAAAATGAGTTTTCAGGAATTTTCAAATCGTCATACCAATCCAACAAATAGAGTTTTTCCTTTATTTCGTGCAGGATTTTAATCCCTTTATCAGTTTGCCCCAATTCTTTCAGATAGCGAAACAAACCATCGCCTTTGCGGCCTAAAGGAAGTGTCTGGATTTCCTCACGAAATGTGCGAAGGGCTGATTCTTCGGGACAATATGATAAAAAGTTTTTGATATTTTGGCTTGTATCGAAATCAATTGACCCAATAGAAATATAATCTTTCTGTATCCATCTTTTTATCCGTTCGTCGAATTTTTGGGTCACTCCTGAGGTGTTTTGATTTGAGAGAAACTCAATGGATATTTCTTCGGTTTTTTCCTCGAAACCGGAAAACATAAATTTTGGTTCAGCAAGCCTGATTCCCCGAAGCCCCAAAAATTCATTGTCAAGTTTGTTGGAAATTGAAGCAACACCAAAAGAAATCGCTTCAAGAACATTTGTCTTTCCGCAACCATTGGCTCCAATCATCACATTGAAACGACCCAGCGGGAGTTCTATATCAACAATCGACTTGAAATTCTTAATATTGATTTGTGTTATCATGAGGCAAAGTTATTATTTTTTCCTTACATTGTCCTTAGAATCTCCCACAGCACCGTTTGCGCTGAAACCACACGATTAGCCGCTTCTTCGATGACAATGGAGTTGGGGCTGTCTATTACTTCGTCGGATACTACCAGGTTGCGGCGTACCGGCAGGCAGTGCATGAATTTTGCGTCGCTGGTGAGCGCCATATTTTTCGCGTTACATGTCCATGCGAGGTCTTCGCAGAGGATTTTACCGTAATGGGTATATGACGACCAGTTTTTGGCGTAAACGAAATCAGCGCCCCGGTATGCTTTTTCGCGGTCGTACTCGATGGTGGCGCCCTGTGTGAACTTCGGGTCGAGTTCGTAACCTTCCGGGTGGGTGACCATTACTTCGTAACCGGCAGCCACCGCCCATTCGGCAAATGAGTTGGGTACCGACTGTGGCAGCGCACGGCAATGCGGCGCCCAGGCCAGCAATACCTTCGGCCTTTCCGTCTTTTTGTACTGCTCGATAGTGAACACATCGGCAAACGACTGCAACGGATGGCGCGTGGCCGATTCCATGCTCACAATCGGAACACCTGCATATTGTATGAACTGGTTGATGACGCTTTCGGAATAGTCGGCTTCGCGGTCTTTCAGCCCCGGGAAGGAGCGTATGCCGATGATGTCGCAATAACGACCAATCACCGCTGCCGCTTCCTTGATGTGTTCGGCCTTATCGCCGTTCATCACTACCCCAAATTCGGTTTCTATCTTCCAGCCGTCTTCGTTGATGTTGAGCACCATAGTTTTCATTCCCAGATTTTCTGCGGCTTTTTGCGTACTGAGGCGCGTGCGCAAACTCGGATTGAAAAACAGTAAACCCATCGTGCGGTGTTTACCCAGCGTTTCGTACTGAAAGGGGTTATCCTTTATGATGAGCGCCTCAGCAAGAAGTTCTTTCAGATTGGCAACATCATGTATCGATGTAAAATGTCTCATACTATGATTTATATGATTATTTTGATTTTTATTGATTTATAAAAATTTGATAATTGCTACCGCCAATGCGCACAACAGCGTAGCGGTGATAACGCCTCGCGTGGCATACCAAAATTCCTTGTTCAGGAATAGGTAAAATACAGCCAGATTGGGGATAACACACAGGCAGAGAATCTTGGGTAATGCCCGTATCACGAAGGCAAACTCAAGAAACTCTCCGAAAGGCGTTTTTGAATATCCGATAAGATATACCAAAATGAAAACCACTACCGGCAAGACAGTACCCAGTGATAATCCTATCCAAAAGTTATTGAAACGACGGGAAAGTAACATATTTTGATTGATAATTTTTGATTTTTTTGATTTAACTTACAAAGGTAAAGTTTTTATTGATTCATTCATCCATGATATGTTTAT
>Ga0209737_10001123_pt1 | contig 19699 bp, 17 predicted proteins | sample TergutCu122P3_FD_187284 | JGI IMG/M metagenome (GOLD analysis project Ga0209737, IMG submission 187284) | Cubitermes ugandensis P3 segment gut microbial communities from Kakamega Forest, Kenya - Cu122 P3 (SPAdes) (version 2) | ecosystem: Host-associated > Arthropoda: Insects > Digestive system...
ATGCCTTCAGCAAGTTCTGGCAATGTTTCCCAGTCTATGGAGGCCCATGGGCCGACTGGCGCCCAGTACCAGGGCATCGGGTGCATTTGCCGCACCCAGCAGAGGCCGCCGGAAAAACGCCAGCTCAAGGCAAAATAATTGGCCCAGCCCCAAAGATTGGCCAAACTGTAGTCTATGGAACGGCAGGGCATGGATACCCACAATGCGTCATATTCAGCGCGCCGGGCGAGGTCGATTCGGGTATGGCATTCTTGCGGCATAGTGTTTCCGTTTATGTGATAGTGGGATGAGAGCGTCGCATGAGACTAAAGCGCGTCCAGTCGAGACGCAGCAGCACCCAGAGCATCAGGCTGGACTGTACAGCTTGCGAAACAAGCATGGATAAAAAGATTCCGGCAGCCTCGCCCCAGAGCACATGACCGAACAGCCATGCCAGAGGAAGGCGTACGAACCAGAAACTGCTTGCAAACACTGCCAAGTTATAGCGTGTGGCTCCCGCTCCTGTCATGACCCCGCCGAAGATCATGCTGCTGACGGTGAAAGGTGCAGCAAGGAGATTATAGAACAAATATGAGACAGTCTGTTCCTGCACTGCCGGGGAATCCGAGAGCAAGGCCGCCAAATCACCCATAAAGGGCCACATCGCGGCAGCAAGGATTGATATGCACAGGCAGCCGCTCGCGCTGAGGAGGGCAGCGAGCCGTTTGGCTTCAGCTTTGTCTCCAGCGCCCAAGCTGTTGCCCACAAGCACGGAGACTGTCATATTAAAGGCAAAGGCAGGCATAAACAACATCGATTCCACGCGCATGCCGGCAGTCATGCCGGCCAGTGCCTCAACGTTTCCGAAAGGCAGGGAAGCGGTAATGGCAAAAAGCACCAGATACCCGAGCTGCCATAGAAAGTTTGACAGTCCGGCCGGCCAAGCCACGCGAATAAGATAAGGGGCGCCGCGGCGTATCCAGCGCCAGGGGGGCGTGTCTCGGGGACGCATATATCCAAGGCGCAACAAAAGGATGATATTGCCCATCGCGCCTATCAGCACGGATACAAAGTTCGACCAGGCAACGCCCATGTAGCCGCAATCCGGCAGGCCGTACCAGCCGAGGCCCAGGCCCGTAGCGCCGAACACGATAATCACAAAGACCAGCAAGGTGACCAAAAGCGGGGCGATAACATGCCGGATGGCCCGAAAGAGCCCGGAACTTACACCCCACACGTAGTTCAAAGGTGTGGTCAGAAGGGTGACAAGCCAATAATTATCAAGTATTTCTCGTGTTTCCGGCGGAGCCATCAGGGCGTCGAAAAATTGGCTGCGAAAGGCATAGCCTATAAGGGCCGTTATAATCCCCAAAAGCAGGCTGCCCCATCCCACAAGCAGCACATAACGCCGTGCACGCAGCACCAGCCCGGCCCCCAATGACTGGCTGATGGCGGCAATGGCGCCGCTTCCCAAGGCGATGGCAATCACCTGCAAGAACATGACGCACTGTGCCACCATGCCGAAGGATGCCTGCACCACGGGATCAATGCGTCCCACCACCCAGACGCAGATAAAGGCAATGCCGAACTGTACCACCATCATCAGGGTCTGTGGCCAGATCAGTCCCCAGATAGTGCGAAAGTTGGCTTTTGGATAAGAGGTGATCATAGTGCGTCAAAGTGTTTTCGACTTATTTACATGCGGGACCAATAACGTTATGGCTTTTTTCAAGTGTGCCCGCATCCCTCTCGGGCGCCGAGGAGTGTGTATGCGCAGACGTGACTTTCTCAAGTGGCAGCTTGCGGGAGCGGCCTGCTTGGCCAGTGGTTTCAGTCTTTCAAATTTTTCCAGCGCCTTGGCGGCTGAAGCGCCAAACGCCCACCCTGATGTGGTCATCGCCAAGGGCGACCCCGCCAAAGCCACTCGCGCGGCTGTGGACATGTTGGGCGGCATGGGCCGCTTTGTCAAGGCAGGACATAAAGTGGTTATCAAACCCAACATGAGCTTTGCCCGTAAGCCTGAACTGGCCTCCAACACCCACCCGCTGGTTGTCAAAGAAGTACTCGTCATGTGCAAAGAGGCCGGCGCCGCGAAAGTGCGCGTACTCGATCACTCTTTGCAGGACCCCGAGCAGGCTCTTATTCTTTCCGGCATACGCGATGCGTGCAACAGCGTTGAATCTGGCATCTGCCATCATCTGATGGACGCAAGTTTCTACCAGGACGCCGTCTTGCCGTATGCTGTAGAAATGCGCAGCAACGCTTTTATGAAGGATGTGCTGGAAGCTGATGTGCTCATCGCCGTGCCGGTCGCCAAATCACATGGCGGGGCGGGTGTGAGCCTTTCCCTGAAAGGGCAGATGGGGCTTATCTGGGAGCGCAAGGTCATGCACGGACGTTACAGCCTTGACGTCAGCATGGTTGATCTGGCGCAACGCATCAAACCGCATCTTGCCGTTATAGACGCCACCCGCGTACTCACTACCGGCGGGCCGAGCGGACCGGGCAAAGTCATCACACCCGGCGAAATTATCGCCTCTGCTGATCCGGTGGCTGCAGACGCTACGGCAGTTGCGTCCTATGAATGGTATGGACGCGTCATGCAGCCCAGGCAGGTTTCCCATATCCGGCTGGCGCATGATCGTGGCCTTGGGCGCATGGATATCGAAAATCTGCGGACAAAGCGCATTGCCGTGTAAGCCCGTGCGCACCCCACCACCGTGGTCTGCAAACAACAGCCGCAGACTTCTGCAAAGTCTGAGCCTGCTGTTTTTTTTCTGGCTGTTGTGTACGATGCGCGTTGCACCCGCCGATGGGTTGCCGGACTGGTTGCCGGCAGATCTGTATTTGCGGCTTGATCCCCTTGTTGCGTTTGCCTTGCCTGCGGCGATGCGGGAGTTTATCCCTTCGCTGTTGCCCGGGCTTGTCGTGGCTGCGCTTGCTTTCGTGCTCGGCCGGGTATTCTGCGGCTATATGTGCCCCTTTGGCATCACCCTCGACGTGGCCCGCTTTCTTGGCGGGAAGCGTGAGCAACGCAGCACGCCGCGCGAAGACGTCCGCAACGCATCGGCATTTGCGGCACACCCCTGGCATTGGGCCAAATACCTTGTAATGGCCGCTATTTTCACAGCAGCTGCGTTTGGCGTAAACGCGGTTTTTACGGCCTCGCCCATCCCGTTGATCACCCGCTTCTACGCCACATTCATGCTCCCTCTTGTTCAGCTTGTCGGCAAACAGGGCCTGGACGCGCTACGTCCCGTGGCGGATGCGCTTAATGTGAATGTTTTGGCCTATGCGCAGGTGCACTTGCGACGCTTTGAGGCGATCTGTTTCATCTTGTGCTTTTTTGGTGTTCTGTTTGCGTTGGAGCAGATCCGACCGCGTTTCTGGTGCCGATATCTGTGCCCCGCCGGAGCGTTGTTGGGTATTGTTTCCTTCCGGCCCCTGTGGCGGCGGCGCGTCAGCCAATGCACAAACTGCGGCCAGTGCCGACGGCACTGCCCTACGGACGCGATAGATGCTTCGGCATCCAACACGGCGCACCGGGAATGCATCGCCTGCCGCCGCTGTGAGGTGGTCTGCCCGGGCGTGACGCGCTTCTCCGTCTCACCTGCTCCGCAGATGGAGCCTCCGCAATACCTGCCCGGCCTGCCGGGACGACGGCAATTTCTTCAAGCAGGGCTTGCCGGCGCAGGTTTTACCGTGGGCAGCATGTTGGGGCTGGATTCTTTGCAGCAACCTGCCAGCGTTGGTCTGATCCGCCCGACAGCGCTGATCCGCCCGCCAGGCGCGGTTCCGGAAGAAGATTTTTTGCGCCTGTGCCTGCGCTGCGGCTGCTGCATGCAGGCCTGTCCGAGCAACGGACTGCAACCCACATATCTTTTAGCTGGCCTTGCCGGAATGTTCAGCCCCGTGCTTGTGCCAAGGCGCGGCCCCTGCGAGGCCGCCTGCAACGCATGCGGACAAGTCTGCCCCAGCCGCGCGCTGCGCAAACTGCAATTGGAAGAAAAACAGTGGGCCAAGATGGGCACGGCTGTTGTCTTGCGCCAGAAATGCCTGGCTTGGGAGGAGGACAAGCGCTGTGTTGTGTGCCAGGAAGTATGCCTTTACGGCGCCATCAGCCTGCGCTCCCTGCCCGGCCACCTGGCTCCCGTGCCCTTTGTGAAGGCTGATCGCTGCTTCGGCTGCGGCGCTTGCGAATATCATTGTCCGGTCACAAGTCCTGCCATCGTGATGGAAGCGTTGGGAGCGTTGCGTTTGCGTAAGGGTTCGTACATAGAAGCCGCCCGCGAAGCTCGGCTCACTCTTGAACTTGCGCCCAAAGACGCGAAAAATTGGCAGCCCGGCGGGGAGGAAGTGCCGGAAGGCATTTTGCCCCCTGGTTTTACCGAGTAGCGGACTTCTGCCGTTTTCTATCAGCTTTGGCTGCAGCGCAGCAGGGCATAGAGTTCGGTCGCCAAGGCATCCGCAGCCAGTGCGGGATTGACGGTATAATACAGAGCGTCCTGCATGCGGCCAAGCAATTCCACTGCGGCATGGATGCCATGAGCGTCCAGCCGCGAGGCAAAGCAGCGGGCCAGCCCCTGATCCGCCTGTCCGGCCAGGACAGCGGTCAGGGCTTTTTGGCAGATGAGCAGAAGGTCTTGAACACGGGTGGGTTCGAGGCCGCGCACAGCAGTGCGCTCGAACCAGCCTGTGCCGTCCTCCAGAAAGCGGACCAGCGCGTTTTCCCATTCCTGCGCTTCGGAAGAGATTTCCGTCGTGCCCGGCGAAGGGAGGGTAAGCACCCAAGAGCGCGAGACCAGTGTGGGCAGCAGCTGTTCCCTTTGCGGGGTAATCAGTACGAAAACCGTATGGGCCAAAGGCTCTTCCAGAGTTTTGAGGAGCGCGTTGGCTGCTGCTGTGCGGATTTGCGCTTCCAGGCCCGCCATGATGACGACGCGTCGGCCTGCGCCGTGTGGGGCTGCGCCTAATTGTTTGCGGAGAATCTGGACCCGCTCCATGGTCAGGGCGCGCACCGTGCCGGGATTTTCCTCATCCTCTTTGTTGGAGATGCGGCCATCCACTATAATCAGGTCAAGATGTTCCCCAGCGCCGATGTGCAGACAATCCGGACAGTGCAGACAAGGTCCCTGGTCTGTACGTGCAGTGCAGTTGAGCAGTGCGGCCCACCAGTAGGCCAAGGCAAGGCGAGTGCTTTCGCTGCCGCCTTCAAGCAGCAGAACTTGTGGCGGCGCCTCGGCAAGGCGCAAGATCGCATCGCACAAAGGCTGTTGCTGGGCTGCGGCAAAAACTGTCATAGCCCGCTCCCAGTTTAATTCCTGTGGTGCGTTGTCAGAGGAGGATGGTCTGGTCACGTTCCGGTCTGTTGCGGTCTAATCATATTTTCGCTGCTTGAAGTGGAGCACTTGGCAGCGCTTTTTTTCGCTTTTTATCCCGGTGACTGGCGCTTCTGGAATTTCCAGGCTGAATGCTGAACCGGCGTTGCCGTCCGTGTTGCCTGCCTGGCCTTCGGCCTGAAGTTGTATCTGGCGTGCCCAGTGATAGTTGAATAGCTGGTTTTTCCAGCGCTTGGCCTGAATAAAGGAAAGTACCAGCGCTGCTTCTTCCCAGCGCTGACTGGGTTCGAACTGAGCCACTATAGCGGCGTATTTCTCCCACAGAGCCATGAGTGAAGACTCGTCCAATACGTCGAGCTGGCGTGCGAGCCGGAGGAGCATTTGTTCCATACGTTTCACAGTATACAACAAAAACGGGTCGACAGCAAACGAAATTTGCCCTCCCTGCTCTCATGTGATAGCCTCTTTCACTCTTTCGAATACGTATTCATGGAGCTACGGCATGACACTGAAAGATATGTACACGACCCTGCAACACGATGCCTTTCCCGATACCCTGACTATTGAGTTGGGCAACGAGCGCCTGCGCTACCGTAAGCGCGTATGGGTGCTGGACGGCGAGGAAAAGGGCTTGCGCTATGGCGAAAACCCGGACCAGCCCGCAGCCTTGTATGAACTTGCCGAAGGCGGTCTTTCCTGCGGCAATATCGCGTGGCGCACCCCCGGGCAGGGAATCGTATCCGCCGTGAGTGAGGCCCAGATGATCCAGGCTGGCAAGCATCCCGGCAAGACTAACCTGACTGACGTGGATAACGGTGTCAATATTCTGCAATACCTGACTAAACGTCCTGCGGCGCTTATCCTCAAGCACAACAACCCCTGCGGCGCCGCCTGGTCTGATGAGGGCATCGGCACGGCTCTGCACAATGCGTTCTGGTGCGACCGCATTGCGGCCTTCGGCGGGGCAGCCATTGTTAATCGTCCCCTTTCGCAGGATGCGGCGGAAATTATCGCCGCCAACTATTTTGAAGTCGTGGCCGCGCCAGATTTTGAACATGGCGCGCTGGAGGTCATCAAACGGCGCAAAAACCTGCGCATCTTCAGGCTGCCTGCGCTCGGCGACTTGAGCCGCCTGCCCGAAAGTTCCTTTCTGGATATCAAAAGTTTAGCCGATGGGGGGCTTATTATTCAGAAATCCTTTGTGAACCGCATCCGTGCTGTGCAGGATTTTATCCCCGCCAGCGCCAAAGCTGAAGACGGCAGCTTTGTCAGCGCCCGCGCACCCAGCGGCCGCGAAGCCGAGGATTTGCTCTTCGCCTGGGCGGTGGAGGCTGGCGTGAGTTCCAATTCCGTCATTTTCGCGAAAAATGGCGCGACCATCGCCATCGGAACCGGTGAACAGGACCGTGTGGGCTGTGTTGAACTGGCCATCCACAAGGCGCACAGCAAATACGCGGATACGCTCGCCTTCAAGGAGCATGGCGCAAGTCTGTACGAGTTGATGCTCAAGGCGGATGCGGATGCAAAAAGCGCGGAATTGCTCGATGATATCGAAGGGCGATCGAGGAAGGCAAAGGCTGGCCTGCAGGGCGCAGTGCTGGTTTCTGACGGTTTTTTTCCTTTCCGCGATGGTGTTGATGTGGCAATACGCCAGGGCGTACAGGCCATCGCCCAACCGGGCGGTTCGCTACGCGACATGGAAGTCATCACGGCGTGCAATGAGGCTGTGCCACAGGTAGCCATGGTGTTTACGGGACAAAGGTCGTTCAAACACTAATGCCATGTCCGCCGCATCCTGTCTGTTTGCGGCGCTTGCGGTTGTCTGCAAAGCGGATTATAGAGATGCCGTCCGTACCGTGTAATCGACCCTGTGTCCACGAGGTTGTTCCATGCACCGCAATGTAAAAAATGTTCCCTACTATATCTTTGGCAAGGGTTCGCTGGCGCAGCTTGGCGATATTTTGTCCGCACAGCGCAAGGCGGCAGGAAAAGGGGCGGTTTTTTTCATAGACCACTTTTTCCAGGGCAAGGAACTCCTTTCCCGCCTGCCCGTGGAACGGGGTGACCGGATTATCTATGTAGATGTGACGGATGAACCCACCACCGACTATATGGATGTGCTGGCCATGCAAGTGAAGGAAGCGGCTTCCGCGATGCCCTGCTGTATGGTGGCCCTTGGCGGCGGATCGGTCATGGATGCCTGCAAGGCTGTTGCGAACCTCATGACCAATCCCGGACTGGCGGAGGATTACCAGGGCTGGGAGTTGGTGAAGAATCCCCCAATCTATAAAATAGCCGTGCCCACGCTTGCCGGCACGGGCTCGGAATGTTCCCGCACCTGTGTGCTCAGCAATGTGAAAAAGCGCCTCAAGCTCGGTATGAACAGTGACCATACCGTATTCGATCAGGTCATCATGGATCCGGAACTCACCAGCACTGTGCCGCGTGACCAGTTTTTCTACACCGGCATGGATACCTACATGCATTGCTTTGAGACCCTCACCGGGTCGTACCGCAACCGCATTGTGGATGCTCTGGCCGAAAAGGCCGTTGCCATGTGCGAGGATATTTTTCTTTCCGATGACATGATGAGCGAGGTGAATCTGGAAAAGATGATGATTGCCTCGTATCTGGGGGGCATGGCGACAGGCTATGTGGGCGTTGTGCATCCGTTTTCCGCGGGCCTTTCCGTTGCCCTGCGCATGCGCCACGGCATAGCCAACTGTTATGCGCTGACCGTGCTGGAAGACATTTATCCTGACTATTACGCCACGTTTACGCGTATGCTGCAACGCCAGAATGTGGCTTTGCCCGCAGGCATCTGCAAAAACTTGCGCGCTGAGGATTATGATGCCCTCTATGAGGGTACCATTGTGCACGAGAATTCGCTTTCCAATCGCCTCGGCCCGGATTTCAAAAAAATCTTGACCAAAGAGAACGTGATCGAACGTTTCAACAGGATGTAACGTCATGGACATCAAGGTTAACTTCAGCGGCCGCGCTTTGAAATATACCGATGAAGAAATTGCCGCCGTAGTGGATGCCATGCAGAACGGAGAAACCTTGACCCAAGGCCGCTATCTTCAGGCATTTCAGAAGAAGTTCGCCGCGTACCAGGGTTTGCCCGAGGGTTCCTGCTTCGCGGTCATGAACGGCGTGTCTGCCCTGGAACTTTCCGCCCAGTTGTGCATGTTCAGACCGGGCGACGAGGTCATTCTTCCGTCCCACACCTTTACCGCTTCGGCTTATCCCTATGCCAAAAAGGGCGCGAAGCTGGTCTGGGCCGACATTGATCTTGCGACCCGCGTGCTCAGCGCGGATACGATCAAGGCCGTGCTTACGCCCAAAACACGCGCCATCGTGGTTGTGCATTTGTACGGCTATGTGGCGGACATGCCCGCGATCATGGAACTGGCCCGTTCGCGGGGCATCTTGGTCATTGAGGATGCAGCCCAGTCCATAGGGGCGGATCTCGGAGGCGTGCGTTCCGGTTCTTTCGGCGACATGGCCATTTTCTCCTTCCATTCGCACAAGAACCTGACTACCTTGGGCGAAGGCGGCATGCTCGTCGTGCGCGACGAAAAATTCGCCAAGCTTGTGCCCGCGCTACGCCATAACGGACACTGCGCCTACCCAGGCGAACGCCCGGATTACTGGATTCCCGCCATGGGCAACGTGGACATGCCCATGCTCGACGGGCAGCCTTTGTGGCCGAACAACTATTGTATCGGCGAAGTAGAATGCGCCCTTGGCATCGCCATGCTGGAGCGCATAGACCGTATTAACGCGGAAAAACGCGCGCGCGCCCTGTGTTTTATTGACGCTTTGGCTGATTATCCGGAGCTTGAGTTTCACCGCGTGGATAGCACCAGGCACAATTACCATCTGTTGGCCGCTCGTATGACCAGCGGCAAGCGCAACGCCTTTATCCGCGCCATGCACGACAAGCACGGCGTGAAATGCGTTGTCCAGTACATGCCGCTCAACCGTTACGACTTCTATGTGAAACTCGGCCTGGGGCAGGCCAGATGCGCCAATGCCGATGCCTTTTACGACAACATGATATCCTTCCCCTTCCAGCATTGGTTGACGGATGAGGAGTTCGATCACATGCTGGCCGCAACAAAAAATGTGCTGGAAGAATTGCGGTAAAGGGATAAATCGGCATCTTCCGCGCGCCTGGCTTCATAAGCCTCTGTAGCGCTCTTGTTGCGATCATCATGAAACAGCGCTGTATCATCATTCCCGCCATCAAGAAGAATGCGGCCATTCCTGATCAGCTCGTGAAAAAGCTGGCGGGCGTGACTTTGATCGAGCGCGCTATTCACACTGCCCGCGCGGTCGCGCGCGGATCGGATGTGCTGGTGGTTACGGACAGCCAGGAAATCACGCTGATTTGCGAGCGCAACGGCGTACGCGCGCACTATAACAAGGATCTGTATTTTTCCTCGCTGGATATTGTTGCGGAATTGCGGAGCGTATTGGTTCAGATAGCGCGCGAATATGAACATGTCATGGTGTACCGCGCAAGTTGTCCGCTGGTGACCTGGGTGGATATGGAGGACGCCTACCGACATTTTACGGCATCCGGAGCCGACTGCCTGATGACGGTGAAAAGCGTGCGCCAGCGGGTCTGGCAGGAGCGTGAAGAAGGCATTGACAGCCTGCTTGGCGATGAAGATGATGGCGCGTTAGTGGAGAGCAAGGCGCTGGTCATGTTGCGGAACGAGGCCTTGCTGGCCGGTCGGATTGCGCGCACGGTGCCCTATTTTCTAAATGACCGCGCCATTGAGATTAACAGCTACCAGGATTGGTGGATTTGCGAAAAGCTGCTGGCGCGGCGCAAGTTGCTGTTTGTGGTGGCGGGCTACCCGGCTATCGGCATGGGGCATGTATACCGCGCGCTGATGCTGGCCCACGAGATTACGGGTCACAGTATCCAGTTCCTGTGTACCCAGGAGAGTGAACTTGCGGTGCGCAGCATAGCGGAACGCGACTACAAAACTTCGGCGCAACAGGGCGATTTGGCGGACGATGTGCTGGCGCTTCGGCCGGATTTGGTTATCAATGACATTCTGGATACGGATGCCGCTTACATCCGCAAGCTGAAGGGAGCGGGCATCCGCGTTGTAAATTTTGAAGACGAAGGCACGGGCGCCGCTGAGGCGGATCTTGTCATTAATGCGTTGTACAGCGGCAAGCATCGGGACGCTCGTTTTCTTTGCGGTTCCCGCTATTTCTGCCTGCGGGACGAATTCGTTTCCGGTTGCCGCAATGCCTTCAGGCCCGAGGCGCGCACGCTGCTGATCAGTTTCGGCGGCACGGACTATTCCGACTTGACCCGCAAGACCCTGGATGTCGTGGAACCCGTTTGCCGGGAGCGCGGCCTTGACATCCGAGTGGTCGCAGGTCCAGGCTACGCGCACCGCGAAGCCATCGAGCGGCGCCTGGCAGAGCTTGCCAATCCGCGCATAACCTTTACCCATGCCACCAACGTCATGTCGCGCATGATGGAGGGCGCGGATCTGGCGATCTGTTCCGCTGGGCGCACTGTCTATGAACTTGCGCACATGCGGGTACCCGCCATGGTCATGGCCCACCACGAACGAGAACTGCGCCACCGTTTTGCTCGAGCGATGAACGGCTTTTGCTGGCTGGGTCTTATGGCGCCCGTTTTTCACGCCGATAAGCTGCGCCGTGGCTTTGTGCGCATGCTGGAAGCGGCCACGCGAAAAAAACTCTTTGACCGCCAAAGTCGCTTCCAATTTGCGAAAAACAAGGGTCATGTCGTACAGCGCATTGTGAACCTGCTGGGGAGCGAGGGCTAGCTTAATGTCCACTGTTGCTCTGATTCAGGCGCGCCTGGGGTCGAGCCGGCTGCCCATGAAAGCCTTGCTGTGCCTGCGGGGCTTGCCGCTTATTGACTGGGTGGTGCGCAGGACGGCGAAGTCCGTGCTGTTGGATCGCATTGTTGTGGCCGTGCCGGATACACCGCTGGATGAGACGCTTGCGGCGCATGTGCGCGAGCGACTTATGCCGTTTGATACGCGTATTGCAGTGTTTTGTGGTCCGGAAAACGACGTGCTGGAGCGTTTACGGGCTGCGGGCGCAAGCTTCGGGGCTCGCCGCGTGGTGCGCGTCTGCGCGGATAACCCGCTTATCTGGGGCGGCGAGATAGACAACCTGATCCGTTTTTTTGAGGAGTCGGGTTGCGATTATGCCTATAACCACATCCCGAGGAATAACCGCTATCCTGACGGGCTGGGCGCCGAAATGCTGTCTTTCGCCTTGCTCGATACGCTTGCGGCTCTGGCGGATGAACCCGGCCAGCGCGAGCATTGCCTGTCATATCTTTGGGATAATGCGCAACGTTTTCATATCTGCACCTTCGATCCCCCCGACCCCCGCCTTTGGCATCCAGAGCTCAAACTTGACGTGGACAATCCTGAGGATTTCCGGCGTCTTTCGCTCATGCCTCTGCATGTCGACATGTTGCCGGAGGAAATTGTGCAGTTGCACAAGGCGGCGAAGTAGCCGCACTGTCGGAAGGGGTGCTTGCATACTCTCCGCGATACCCGTATCATGCGTAATACGCGTCAGGAGGTTTGGTTATGTCTATCTTCCGGGATAAATACAAGATAGGGGATGTCGATTGTTTCAACATCCGCAACCGGAATGAAGGCCGTGTGATCAGGACGATGCGGGAATTGTTGCGCAAAAAAGGCAATCCGCTGATTTCCGACAAGGACTTGCAGGATATTTACGCGCTGGCGTTAAATGTTTTGCCTCCTCGTTATACCCAGCGTGGTACAATAGTGCTGCGCGATCCCGTGAGTACAAATGAAGTGTATGAGGCTGTGGAAGACGCGTATGACCGCGTCATGGCATGGCCAAAACCTTAAGCTCAATACCGCCAGATGATCACTGCTGATCTGCACACCCACACCCGCTATGCACACGGGAAAAGCACGGCGCGGGAAATGTTCGCCGCAGGCCGGGAGCGGGGCATCCTCCTGCATGGCTTTTCTGAACACTCTCCCAGGCCGGACGGCTATGATTATCCCGCCGAATACCGTGAGGAGCTCATCCGCGCCTATCCGGACTACGTGCGGGAGGTGCTTGAGCTTAAAGATCAATATCCCGGCCAGGTTCTGCTTGGCATGGAAATGGACTGGATGGAGGCGGAAATCGCTTTCATACAAAACACCATCCGCGCCTATGAGTTTGACTATCTGATCGGCAGCGTGCACTTTGTCGGCACGTGGGGCTATGATTTTAACGCCGATGTCTGGCAGGATCTTGCCTTTGCCCAGCGAGCAGCGCATTATGAAAGCTATTTTCGCGCGTTGGCCAGTATGGCGGCATCGCGGCTCTTCAACATTGCGGCCCACCCCGACCTGATAAAGATTTTTTCCCTAGATACTTTCCGGCAATGGCTGACGCGGCATGACGGCCTAGACCTTGTGCGGGAAAGCCTGGTTGCGATCCGCGATGCGGGCATGAGCATGGAAATTTCCTCCGCCGGACTGCGCAAGCCCTGCAGGGAAATTTATCCCGGCCCTGAAATAATGCGCTTGGCGGTGGATTTGCGGGTACCTGTCGTGTTCGGTTCGGATGCCCACCAAGCCGCTGACATGGGCTTCGCGTTTGACGAGCTTGCGCGTTATGCAGCCTCGTTCGGCATTGAGCGGGGCGAATGCGTGATTGGCGGCGCTTGCTTCACGTTTTCCTTATAATAAACAATAGATTCAAATAATTATTGTGAAAGGCGCAGCCGATCAACGTAGCGTCAGTTCATAGTATGTTTGCAGTATCGCGCCGAAACTTAATTTGAACCAGCCCCGCCTTGGGCTGTTTACTCCTTCCATATCCACCTGGGTTACCCCGGATTTAGCTAGTGCCGCGCAAGCATCCCAAATGACGATAGAACCGCAGTGGCTATCGCGCAGGGCCGGATCATTCGCGCCGAACAGGTAATATGCCCGATATTGATCCAAAGCCATTACAGCCATGCTGCCCATTGCGCCCTTTGCCGTGCGGGATACGAACATGCGCGCCTTACCCGCTTTGCCGAGTTCGGCGATAAGATGCCGCATGTCGTCCCTGTACTCGCCGCTCACGGCAATGCCTTGGCGGTTCATGGTCAGGGCGTAAAATTCGGCGAATTGCTCAGGCAGATATTCTTCCTCGGTGGTGACGCCTTTTTTTACGGCGTAGCGCAACTCCTGCCTCCGGGCTGTGGCGCACTGGGTGAACAGCTCGCTTTCGTCCATGCTTTTTACGGCAAGCTCCGCGATGGAAATTTCCGCTGTATAGCGGACGTTTGGGATGAAATGCCGGCCTTCGCCTCCGTAGTTGTACCAGAGGAAGGGGCGTATATCGCTCACTCCCGGCGACAGGGCCAGTTCCACATCTTTATATAAGCCGGGCAGGGTTTTTGCTGCGATTTCGCACACCTCAAATCGTTCGCTTGTAATTTGCGCCCGGTTCTGGTTGTGGGCGACATGGGGGAACAATACCCCGGAGTACACCAGGAAAGGGTTGCAGACCAAACTTTCTCTGTCTGTCGATTCCGGCGCCACAAAGCCGCCGCGTATTTCCTGCGCCTTGTAGATAAAATACAGGCTGTACGGTTGGCGTATGGCCGCCAGATACTCGCCATGGGAAAATACCGTAGCATTGGGCGATTTCGCCGTCAGCTTATCCCAAGCTTCGCCGGGGAAGGCTTTTTCCAGACGGTATTTGCTTTCAGCCATACTCTCTAGGCCCAGCGTTTTTCCGGAAAGGACAAGCGCTCCAGCATTCCCTTTTCCGCTAACAATGCCGCCATTTCACATAATTCCGCAAAAGGCAAACTTGTGCGCGCTGCTATGTCTTGCACGGATGCTGTGCCGTCGCACAGCATCATCAGCCACAGGATTGCGTCCAATTGCCGGCCGGAGTTCCGTCCCGGCAGCATGCCGCCCCCGTTTGAAGGGTACAGCCCGCGCCGGGAGAGCATAGGCTCGCAATGAGGGTTCAGGCTTTTGTAGAATATTTCGTCCTCAAGTTTTTCCAAGACCCGCAGGTACAGCAACATGGTATGGGCTATTGCGTCCGCGCTGATGAATTCCAGCGTATCAAGAGAATTGTGGTATTCCTTGTATTCGTAATACTTGTCCTTACTGATGGTGACCGTATTGATGCGGAAGCCGGGGCTGGCGTACTGGCGTTCGTCGCTGCCGTGCGGGTCAAAGGGATAACGCAGTATGGGCAAGGAAAATTCCGTAAAGGCATCTTCCAGAATACGGTTGATGCGGTGGCCTTCGTCTATGCATGCCTTGTATCCCCAAGGGCCTTTCCCGGCCGTGCAGGTGATGACAAAGCCGCAATCTATGGCTTTCATGGCGGCTTCGTTATGGGCGCAATATGCCACGGCCCCTATGGTTTCCGGCACGAACACCACGCGGTAGCTGTATTTTGTCCGCAACCGCCTCAATTCTCGCGCGAGGTATGCCGTTAGCACCATGCCGCTCAGGTTGTCGTTGGCCAGCGAGGGATGGCAAATGTAAGTGGACAGCAGAATTTCCTGCTTTACATCGCCGGGAATGAGCAGCTCGCCCACGGCAAGCGACCCTTTGGTAAAAACCGTGTCCACGCACACATCAAAAAGCGCCGTGTTCGGCAGCGTTGCGAAATCCCGCTGGTACTGCTCAAAGCTGATGCAAAATCCCCAGTCGTTCTTGTAATAACTTGTCCGGTACGGAATGGCCTGAGGCAAGTCTTCGCGCCAGTGGAGGTGTCGCGTGAGTTGCGCCAGGGTGAATGCGCCGCGCACGGGCACGCTGTAGCTTACCAGGTGGAGGTTGTTCACGGAGAAATCCACCAGGCGCCTTCCCGATGCATCCTGTATCCAGGCTTCGCGCGCCGTCCATTCGTCAGGAATGGTCCAGTCGTATACTTTGGCGCCGCTGGGGTATTCATGCACGCGCAGAGGGATGATTTCCCCCAGTACGCGCAAGGTTTCACGGTTGCCTGGGCCGGTGAGGCTGCGGCACAAAGGAAACAGTTCGCGTAAGGTAGCGGCTATTTCATCAACAGAGCAGCATTGCGGTACAAGCAGCATAGCGTGTGTCCTTGATGGTTACGCCGCAATATACACGTTTCAAGCGAAAATAAAAAGTGTGTTTTTGCACGCCGCTAAAACGCACCAAACGGATTTTGGCATGGGCCAAAAAGTAATGTGCTATGCTGTGGGAGCAGCGTAACAGTGTTACATTGCCGTATAGCCGCGCTCTTCGTCAGTGTGAAAGGCGCTTCGCTCTCGTCTTCCTTGGCATTATCGGGTACACTGACGCCAGAAGCGTAGTAGATGAGGAGCGCGTTGGGCATGAAGGCCCAGCATGTATCGCTAAAGACATTGTTTTGCAGAGGGCGCAGCTGGAGTGAAAAAATGAGCGAAAACCAGTCGTTTGATCCAGTATGGGATGAAAAGTACGATCAGGGCTTTTACCAGCATGCCCCTTGGGACGCGGTGGTGCAGGCTATTTTTCGCCAGACGCCCAAAGATATGCCCAGGGGAGATGTCAAAATTTTGGAAATAGCCTGCGGAAGCGGTTCCAATATCTGCTTCGCAGCCGGAATGGGTTTTGCCGTGACCGGCATTGATGCCTCACAAAAGGCCGTGCATCTGGCCCGGACGAATTTTAAGGGCAAGGGTCTGGCTGCCCGCATCGATTGGGGCGATTTTACCCGGTTGCCGTATGAAAAAGAAAGCTTCCACATGGTGATCGACCGCTGCGGAATATCGCACACCGGCTTTAGCATGGCTGAAAAGGCCATAGGCGAAGCGTGGCGGGTGCTCAAGCCGGGCGGCATTTTTTTCTGGATACCGTTCAGCGACAGGCATTCCAGCGCCGCCTCCGGCCGCCAGGGCGACAAAGAGGATGCCGGGCGCATTCACGGCGGCCTGCGGATTGGCATCGACGAAGGAGACATAGTGGGCAATGGGCAAGCCTGTTTTTACAATCAAAGCGATATTCAGCGGATGCTGCCGCCCATTCTTTGGGAATTAGAAGTTATGGAGCATATGGAATATTACAATGCCCTTCGCCCGTTACGTTCCGTGTATGCGGAATGGCGGGTGACGGCCAGGAAGATTTGAAGGGGACAAAAACCTTCCCCCTCAAGTACAAGTTTGAGGGCAACGCGCAACAGCATAACCGAGACCGCGATATTCAAGCCTGCAGAGACGCCATGCGCGATACCTTCCGCCAACAGTGCTTTGGCTATGTCTTTGCCGCCCTGGCGGCGCTGCTTTGGGCCTTGCTCGGTCCCCTAGCCCGTATCTGCATGGTCGACGGGCTTTCCATCCAAGAAATTGCTTTTTGGCGAGCTATGCTTGGAGCCTGTTTCTTCTGGCTGCACGCCATGCCCAAGGGGCTCATCCGTGTTCCTCCACGTATCGCGTTGATTTTCGCAGTATTTGGCTGTGTGGGGATTGGCGGGCTTTTCGGTTTGTATTTCTTGGCGGTGGACAAGGCAGGCGCGGCCCTTGCCGCTGTTTTGTTGTATACCGCACCCGCCTGGGTCGCCCTGTTTTCCCGCCTGTGCTTCCGCGAATCATTTGCCGGCCCAAAGCTGCTGGCCCTGACCCTGGCCTTGGCCGGGGTGGTGCTGGTCTGCCTGTCCGGCGGAGGACTGCCCCAAGGGGCGAGTTTCCTCGGCATCGCAGCAGGGTTCATGGCGGGTTTTTGTTATTCCCTACATTATATTTTCGGGGCTCACTACCTCAAACAGTATTCGCCCATCACTCTTTACAGTTGGTGCCTGCCAGCCGGCGCCTTGTTTCTTCTGCCCTTTATCAGTTTCAGCGCCAAAACCCCGGTAGCTTGGATCACCTTGGTCGCCTTGGGATTCTTCTGCACCTACGCGGCATACTGGTCTTACTGCGAAGCCCTGAAACGCCTGCCGCCTACGATTGTAGCCGTTGTCGGCACCGTGGAACCCCTCCTGGCCGTCTTGCTGGCGTGGTGGTGGTGGGGAGAATTGTTTTCCCTTCAGGGCTGGGCCGGAACTGGCCTTATTCTTGGCGCAGTGCTGCTGGTTGTGCTTTTTTCCAATATTCCAGCGGAAAGAGACTCCTCCCTGTAGGCAACGCAGTACCCTATCCCCTACCACCAGCCTGCGCAACGCGACCACAGGCACACATGCGATTGGCCAGGTGAACCTTTAGAGCCTCGAGTCTGCAAGCACGCCCTACGGACGCGACGGGTTAATTATTCATGAAACGGGAGCAAGGCTGACGCCAGAGCCGAGGATAAACGAATATGCAGCGATGATAAGCAAAACCGCTATTAGCAAACATGCTTGAAGTATCTTTTTCATGACCGCCCCTTTGGAGTAAAAAATAGTCACGTGCGATGAAAAGCACAAGGCGGCCAAAGAAAATAGAGCCCCCACCTCGGCAGAGGCAGGGGCGTGATTGCAATAAGAGATACACTTTCAGTAAACTTGCCTTCATGCATCGTGCCGGATAGAGTCCAATCCTGAAGCATGCTCGCTGTGGCTGGCCTGCTTCCACTACATCCTGAAAGGATCGCATAATGGCGCGCACCAAGAAAGAAAAGGCTCCGGAGCCGTTGGAAAAACAACTGTGGAGCGCGGCGGACAAGCTGCGGAAGAATATAGACGCCGCCGAGTACAAGCACGTTGTGCTCGGCCTTATTTTTTTGAAATACATTTCCGATTCGTTTGAGGATTTGTTCGCCAAACTGAAGGAAGGCAAGGGCGAATTTGACGGGGCCGACCCGGAAGACAGAGACGAATACAATGCCAAGAACGTCTTTTTCGTGCCCAAGCCAGCCCGCTGGAGTTTTTTGCAGGCCAATGCCAAAAAGCCTGAAATCGGCAAGTTGGTGGATGAGGCCATGGACGCCATTGAGAAGGACAACCCCTCGCTCAAAGGCGTGCTGCCCAAGGTGTACGCCCGGCAAAATCTAGACCCGGCCAGTTTGGGCGGCCTGATTGACCTTGTTGCCAACATCGCCTTGGGTGATGCCAAATCCCGCAGCGCGGACGTGCTGGGCCATGTGTTTGAATATTTTCTTGGCGATTTTGCCCTGGCAGAAGGCAAAAAGGGCGGCCAGTTCTACACGCCGCGCAGCATCGTTGAGCTGCTTGTCGCCATGCTTGAGCCATACAAGGGCCGGGTTATGGACCCTTGCTGCGGCTCTGGCGGCATGTTTGTGCAAAGTGAAAAATTCGTCACGGAACACCAGGGTAAAATAAACGACATCACCATCTATGGTCAGGAAAGCAACCAGACAACTTGGCGTTTGGCAAAAATGAACCTAGCCATTCGCGGCATCGACAGCTCGTTGGTCAAGTGGAATAGCGAAGGTTCTTTCTTGAATGATGCCCTCAAAGACGCCCGCGCCGACTATATCCTCGCCAATCCGCCTTTCAACGACAGCGACTGGAGCGGCGACCAGCTTAAAAATGACGCCCGTTGGCAATACGGCACACCACCCGCAGGCAACGCCAATTTCGCCTGGCTCCAGCATTTTGCGTTCCACCTTGCCCCTTCCGGGCAGGCCGGGATTGTGCTGGCAAAAGGCGCACTGACCAGCAAGAGCAGCGGCGAAGGAGAAATTCGCCGCCGCATGATTGAGGAAGGCAACCTGATTGACTGCATCGTCAACCTGCCCGCCAAGCTCTTTTTGAATACCCAGATTCCGGCGGCTCTGTGGTTTTTGGCCCGTAGCCGCAGCAACGGCAAATTCCGCAACCGTAGCGGGGAAATTCTGTTCATTGACGCCCGCAACATGGGCGAACTTATCAACCGCCGCACCCGCGTCTTGACGCCAAAAGACATCAAGACCATCAGCGATGCCTACCACAACTGGCGCAGCCATGACGGCAAATATGAAGACGTGAAGGGCTTCTGCGCTTCCGTGCCGCTCTCGCGGGTCAAGGAACTTGACTTCGTGCTTACGCCGGGCCGCTATGTTGGCCTGCCCGATGAAGAGGACGATTTTGATTTTGCCGAACGCTTCGCCGCTTTGCAAAAGGAGTTCATGGAGCAGCTTGAGGAAGAGAAGCGGCTGAACGCGGCGATTCTGGAGAGTTTGGGTAAGGTGAAGCTGTGAAGCCTGAAACGTCCGAAATTATCCTCTACCAAAGCGATGACGGGAAAACCCGCATCGACGTTCGCTTGGAAAACGAAAGCGTCTGGCTCACGCAGGCGCAGATGGCGGCGTTATTCCAGAGAGAGCGGTCGGTCATCACCAAGCATATTAACAGCGCCATTGCCGAGGGAGAAGTTGACGAAAAAAGCAATGTGCAAAAATTGCACATTGCAAATTCCGACAAGCCTGTCGCCTTCTACAGCCTTGATGTCA